>ERZ1034973.16-NODE-16-length-102948-cov-76.651483_pt1 | contig 102948 bp, 81 predicted proteins | sample MGYA00520686_ERZ1034973 | MGnify/ENA primary metagenome ERZ1034973 (study PRJEB33766, sample SAMN09781775) | gut metagenome | biome: gut microbiome | host: Homo sapiens | place: Madagascar | study: EMG produced TPA metagenomics assembly of the PRJNA485056 data...
GTAGATGGATTAACTTCTTCTTAACTTCCTCTAACTCCTATTTTGACACACCCTCTTTTCTCATTACTACTAATTATGAAAAGAATCTTTCCATTAATCATTGCGGCTCTATCCGCCACAACTTCTCTTAATGCACAGAACACTCCAGCATGGGACAAGTTTGTGAACAATGCCGATGACAATGTATTGCTCGACTTCTCGTATGCAGGATACGACCACGGCAAGACATTGCCAGACTATGAAAGCGATGTGAATGTACTTGCCAATAAGCTTGGCTATAAAATATATAATGTAAAAGACTACGGTGCTATACCTGACGACGGCAAGTCGGACCGTGCTGCTGTAGAAGCTATCATTAATAAAATAGGTAGAGGTAAACCTAATGCCAAAGCCATTATCTACTTCCCAGAGGGCGAATATATCCTACATACAGAAGAGGATGATGTAAAGGATAGTAAGACAGGCAATATGAAGTCGGAGACCATTAACTTCGTTATGGGTCACGTCATTATAAAGGGTGCAGGCCGCGACAAGACCTTCCTTACAATGGGAGCTCCAATGAAAACCCCAACTCCTAAAACTTTGTACAGTTCGCAGGTGATGCTATCCATCCGTCACAATGGTGGAGGCGACAAGACTTTCCTTGCCAATGTAAAGAGTTCGGCCAAGAAGGGCGATATGTCTATTGATGTAGACGACACATCGAAGCTTAAGGTAGGCGACTGGGTTAAGCTGTATATGAAGAATGCAGACAATAAGGTTATCAATGAAGAACTTTGTGGCAAGAAACTTCAGGCTTCAATGTCAAACCTGAAATCTGGTGTTGAGGTGATTGACCGTCATCAGATTAAGTCAATCGACGGCAATCGCATTACCTTCGAGGAACCAATGCACCATGCAGTTAATCCGGATTATGGATGGACCATAATATCATACTCGCACTATGAGGAATCGGGTGTAGAAGACCTAACATTCAGAGGTAACTGCAAACCTAACTTTGTACACCATGGTTCATGGGAGGACGACGGTGGATATAAGCCTCTTAACTTTATGCGAATGGTAAACTCATGGGTTCGCCGTGTAGACTTTGAAAGTGTTAGCGAGGGTATGACATTTGCCGAATGTTCTAACTGCTTTATGCTTGATTCTGAATTCAGCGGCAACCGTGGTCATTCATCTGTACGTATGCAGAACTCGGCACATGGATTAATTGGCATGATTAGCGACCACACCGACGGATACCTTACATCAGACACTAAGTTTGAGAACTATATGGAGTATCTTGGACAGTTCCATGCCTGTGGTATCTCAAAACAAAGTATCGGCAATGTTATATGGCGCTGCACATGGGGTGACGATGGCTGCTTTGAAGCTCATGCCACTCAGCCACGTGCTTCACTAATAGACTATTGCACTGGCGGATTTATGCAGAACCGTATGGGTGGCGACATATCACAGTTGCCTAACCATCTTGACGACCTTATAGTATGGAACTTCAATTGTCTTGCCACAAGCCCTACAGACCCTAACCCGTACAACTGGTGGTCTACAAATGTATGGAATGGTTGGAACAAGATATTGCCTCCTACATTTGTTGGTTTCCATGGCAAGAGCATCAACTTCAAGGAAAGCGAGATGAAGCTTAACGAGAATCAGGGCAAGGAAGTGTTGCCTGGCTCACTCTATGAGGCTCAGTTGGCAAAACGTCTTGGTTATACTCCACAGTGGATTACCGATGCCATGAATATTGCAAACGGTATCAACAACATCCTTATTGTAAAGGACAAGAAGACTTCGAAGACTTACGGCCTTGATGGTGTAGAAGTGGGAGAAGGATATAAGGGAGTTGTTGTGAAAAACGGAAAGAAGGTTGTAAAATAATATAAGTTTCGCAAACGAAAGTAGTTATTGGAAGTTATATGAAGATAACTCGCTTCGCTTGTGAATTTAACGGACAAATATTATGAAGAAATTAGTCTCTTTACTATTTGCGGCACTATCAGCTACCGCAACCATCCATGCCCAGGACACACCGGCATGGCAGAAGTTTGTAAACAAGGCAGACGACAATGTGCTGCTCGATTTCTCGTATGCAGGTTACAATCACGGATTGTCGTTGCCTGCTGACGGTGACGTGGAGACACTTGCCAATAAGCTTGGCTATAAAATATATAATGTGTGCGACTATGGAGCTGTGCCTGATGATGGAAAGTCGGATCGTGACGCTCTGTTGAAGGTTATAAAGGCTATCGGCAACTCTAATCCAAATGCCAATGCTATAATCTACTTCCCTGAAGGCGAGTTTATACTACACTCGATAGACGACGACACCTATGAGGTACAGGAAAATGGTAGCAAGAAGCAGGTATCTAACCGTATAGACATCAGCATGGGACACCTCATTATCAAGGGAGCAGGACGCGACAAGACAACACTTACAATGACTGCAGAAATGCAGCCTACAGACCCTAAGGTAATGTACAGTTCGCCACACATGATGCAGATACGTCATAATGGTGGTGGCGATAATGTGATACTTGCCAAGGTTACTGGTTCGGCAAAGAAGAACGACATGTCAATTGAGGTGGACGATGCTTCGAAGTTGCACGTAGGCGATTGGGTAAAACTGCACATGCTTAATGCCGACCAGAAGGTGATTGACGAAGAACTGCTTGGACATAAGGCGCAAGAGTCGATGACCAACCTTTTGGCTGGTGTTGAGGTGATAGACCGCCATCAGATAAAGTCGATTGAGGGTAACGTGGTAACCTTTGAAGAACCTATAATGCACGCTGTAAATGCCGACTATGGTTGGACCATCAAGACCTACTCGCATTATGAGGAAGTGGGCATAGAGGACCTAAAGTTCCAAGGTTACAGCACAGAATTTTTCCATCATCATGCCTCATGGAGAGACGATGGTGCCTACAAACCACTGCAGTTTACACGTTGCGTAAACTCATGGATGCGCCGTGTAGACTTTGAGAGTATAAGCGAGTGTATGACATTCCAGGACTGCGCCAACTCTCTTTGTATAGACGTTGAGATAAGCGGCAACCGCGGTCACTCGTCAGTACGTATGGCAAACTCATCACGAGGACTTATCGCCTACGTGTACGACCATAGCGACGGTTACCTTAATGCCGACACAAAATTCTTGAAACCAAGAGAAAACCTCGGTCAATATCATGCATGCGGTATATCAAAGCATAGTATAGGCAATGTGATATGGCGCTGCAAGTGGGGCGATGACGCTTGCTTTGAGAGTCATGCCACACAACCACGTGCATCACTCTTTGACCAATGTTCAGGAGGATTTATGAGATTCCGTATGGGTGGTGACAAGGCACAGATACCAAACCACTTGGACGACCTTACAATATGGAACTTCAACTGTCTTGCCACAAGTGTTCAAGACAATCCATTCAACTGGTGGGTAGAGAACACCAACAATGGTTGGTATAAGGTACTGCCTCCAACAATGGTTGGTTTCCACGGCAAGGAAGTTAAATTTCTGGAAGACCAGATGAAGCTAAACGAGAATCAAGGCGAGGAGGTAACACCAGGCTCGCTATATGTGGCTCAGATGGAACATCGCCTTGGATATATACCAGAGTGGATTACAAATGTAATAAACAATAATGGTACAGGCATAGAGACAATAACCACCACTCGCCCTGAGAACAACAAGACATACAACCTACAGGGTATTGAAGTTGGCGACAACTACAAGGGTGTGGTGATAAAGAACGGAAAGAAAATTGTGAGATAATAAACAATATCCACTTTAATATCGTGAGATATTAATATAATAAGGATAACTAATAGAAACCGTAATTGTTATAAAACGAGTGCGGCAGGAAACAAACAATGTTCTCCTGCCGCACCTATATATATATATATATAACAATATAAGCTTAAAAAGAAACCTTCAGTCCTGTAACCTTACTCTTAAACTCGCCAGCCTTCTGAAGCGGGAATACAAGCGTGCGCTGATAGTACATCTTGGCAGATGGATTATACATCACAGGTTGCCAAGCTGTAGGGTCGGTGCTTTGGAAAGAGGTTAGATCTTTCTGCTGCATGGCATAGATGGCAAGTGGACCAAGCTCCTCACGCAGTTTGCCGTCAACATACAGGCAGGTCTTCTTGTTGTCGCCAGTTATGGCGATAGACACCTTCTTGCCCTTTGCTATCTTATACTTAAACTTATTAAGATATCCCTCTCGCTCAAATGCGAGACATCCGTCTTGAGGGTCGGCAAGGTAGAATGTGGCATTATCAGATGTAAATAGAGGTGTGCCCTTAGCCTCATCAGCTCCATCAATAGTAAATTCAACACGATATCCATAGCCAACTTCCTTCTCACCAGTAGTCTGACCAGGACACAGATTATCTATTACAAGCATCTTGCCTTTAGGCCAACGAGCAGCCTCGTTTACAGCAGGAGCCTCGCTAAGATTTAAACGAAGGCTATCGAACTTATCGTAAGGCAGAGATGTTGCAGCTCCAGTCCAGCACTTGGTAGATAGAGTCTGCAAGGCAGGGAACAGACGGTCGTGTATATCCTTTACGGTAATGCCATTGCCTGCATGGTCGTTCCACACGGCAAACATTCCACCAAGAATAGAAGGGTCGCGCTCGTCAAACTTCTCGTCACCTATTTGAGCAGGAGTCCATGTATTGTATAACTCACGACAATTGAGGTAATCATAATAATAGCCTGCCGCAGGGACGATGTATACAAGACCGTCGGGCACGCTCACCAACTTATATCCCTGACGCTTCATCTCCTTAGGATCGGCATATCCATTGTACCAGCAATGCATCATCACGTTCTGCGACTTAACCTTAGTATCGCCTTTGGCATGAGTAAGTGCTCCCCAAACAGCAGCCTGCTTGCCAAACGACTCTACATATTTAATATAGTGGTCGGTGAAGTAGCGGAACTTCTCAACCACATCCTTCTTTGCGTTAGAATATTCGTCGGTACCAATGTGAACCACCTTACCACGGAACACTGGATTCTTACCCTCAAGATACTCTTTGAACAAGCCATCAACAAACTTATAGGTCTCAGGATTGAAAAGGTCGAGGTGATCCATTCCATATTCCTTAGAACCTATTTCTGGCTTGTAATGAGTAAAGGCAAGCGAGTGGGCAGGCACGTCAATTTCGGGAATGATATTGACGCCATACTGCTCGGCAAGCTTCTGGAGTTCAATAAACTCGGCCTTAGTATAATGTCCGTCCTTGGCTGTAAGTCCAGGATAAGTATCACATTCAAGACGGAAAGCAGCTTGCGTCTTATTCCAATCGCCATTAAAGAACTGGCGGAAACCATTATCGTTGAGATGAATCTGCAGAGTGTTCATTTTATAATAAGACATCATCTTGACAAGCGAGCGCAGATACGACATCGGGATAAACTTTCTGCCACAATCCATCATAAAGCCACGCAAGCCATATTCGGGCACATCAACAGCAACGCCTTTAGGTAAGGCTGCCGAATGGTTCTGCTCGCTAAGTTGAAGCACGGTGCGAGTTCCCCATACAAGTCCTTCTACCGTAGAAGCTGTTATGGTTGTAACATCGCTGATATCAAGACGATAGCCTTCAGTGCCCAATAGTTTGTCGGCCTTTAGCACTAAGACGATGTCGCCAGTAGATGGTTTGCCTGTCTTAGGCGTAAGAGAGTTGCCAACAAGACTGTGATAGTCGGCAGCAAAGACTTGTGCAACCTTCTCGGCTTGCTTGCCACCTTTGACAATATACTTGCCAGATGGTGCAAACATACCATCTGCCCCACTCCACTGCTTGAGTTCGGGCACGACAAAGGGTTTCTCGTTTATAGCTGCCCAACCAAGAGAGAGAGCAAAGCTGCAACAAGCAGTCAAGAACAGGCGCTTGACATTAATTAGATTTTTGATCATAGATAAAGTGTTTGTTAATAAATTGTTGTGGTGCAAAGGTACATGAAATATCGTGGTCAACACCACACCTCGTCATTAAATATCATTAATTAGGTGTATATCTGAAAACTTTTCCGTAACTTTGCACGGATATAGCTATATTTGATATGAACAAGAGATCCAATACATCGATTCAAATGATTGCCGACTATGAGGGTGACGTAACGAACATGTTAAACGTACACGTAGATGGCGAAATACCAATACTTGCTACCCGCAACATGGCTTTGTTCCCGGGAGTGATAGCGCCTGTTATCATAGGCAGAAAGCAGAGCCTTAGCTTGCTCCGCAAAATTCGCAAAAACCAAGATACCGCATTTGCCGTATTCTGTCAGAAAGACCAAGAAGTTGAACACCCTGGCGAGAACGACCTTTTCAGCTATGGCGTTTATGCCAAACTGGTGAAGGTGCTTGAGATGCCTGGACCTAGCAACAACCATACTGCTATAATACAGGCACTTGGACGCTGCAAACTTAAGCGCGTCACACGCACATCACCATTTATGTTGGCCGAGGTTACACAGGCAATGGAGGAAATGCCAAGCGCTAAGGATACTGAGTTTAAGACGGCCATGGAAGACCTTCGCTCTATAACACTCAACTACATACGTCAGAATGAGGACTTGCCTGACGAGTCGCAGTTTGCACTCAACAATATCTCTAACGACATTATTGCCGTTGACTTTGTGTGCACCAACCTGCCATTCGACATTAAAGACAAGGAGGAACTTATTGCCACAAATAGCTTTAAGGACCGTGTTATAGGCACACTGCGTGTACTGCACAAGGAACTACAGCTGCTTGAACTTAAACAGAACATCCGCTCGAAAACCAGAGAGGATCTCGACGAACAACAGCGTGAATACTTCCTACAACAACAAATAAAGAACATTAAAGAGGAACTTGGCAATGGCGATGGATCACCAGAGCGCAAGGAACTTGAGGAGAAAGCAAAGAACAAAAAATGGCCTGAGGAGATAGGCAAGGTATTTAAGAAGGAGCTTGACAAGCTGGATATGTTTAACCCACAGAGTCCGGAGTACAGCATCCAGTTTAACTATCTCCAGACAATGACCAATCTGCCTTGGGGCGAATATACAACTGACAACCTTGACCTAAAGCGTGCACAGCGCATACTGAACAACGACCACTACGGTATGGAGAAGGTCAAGGAACGTATCCTTGAATATATGGCTGTGCTTAAGCTTAGAGGCGACCTAAAATCGCCAATCATTTGTCTCTATGGTCCTCCGGGAGTTGGTAAGACTTCACTCGGCAAGAGCATAGCATCGGCAATGAAACGCAAGTATGTACGCATGTCATTAGGTGGTCTGCACGATGAGAGTGAGATTAGAGGTCATCGCCGCACATACGTAGGAGCTATGCCTGGACGTATAATAAAGAATATACAAAAGGCAGGTTCGTCTAACCCCGTGTTTATACTTGACGAGATAGACAAGGTAACACAGAACACCGTAAACGGCGACCCATCATCGGCTTTGCTCGAAGTGCTCGACCCAGAGCAGAACAACGCCTTCCACGACAACTATCTTGACGTAGACTATGACCTCTCTAAGGTGCTGTTCATAGCTACAGCCAACGACCTCGGTTCTATTCCACGTCCGTTGCTCGACCGTATGGAGCTGATTGAGGTTAGCGGATACATAACAGAGGAGAAAATAGAGATTGCCAAGCGTCACCTTATACCGCGCGAGATAGACAACTGCGGTTTGGACGAGAAGGGTGCAAAGCCTACATTCAACAAGGCCGCTATTGAAAAGATAGTTGAACAGTACACACGCGAGAGTGGTGTGCGCCAACTTGAGAAGCAGGTGAACAAAGCTCTACGCAAACTTGCCTATAAGAAGGCATTAGACAGAACATTGCCATACGAGAAGATAACACCTAACGAAATAGAGGACCTTCTTGGAAAGCCACCTTTCTATCGCGATATCTATCAGGGCAACGATTATGCAGGAGTGGTTACTGGCTTGGCATGGACAAGCGTTGGCGGAGAGATTCTATTTATAGAGACATCTCTGAGCAAGGGCAAGGCAGGCAAGCTTACACTGACAGGAAACCTTGGCGACGTAATGAAGGAGTCGGCTGTTATAGCCTTGGAATATGTTAAGGCTCACATTGATACGCTTGGTGTAGACTATCGCATCTTCGACAACTGGAACATCCATATCCACGTACCCGAAGGAGCTACACCAAAGGATGGTCCATCGGCTGGCATTACAATAGCTACATCTATTGCCTCGGCAATAACACAACGCAAGGTGCGCAAGAACACAGCCATGACTGGCGAGATTACTCTGCGTGGAAAAGTTCTGCCTGTTGGAGGCATTAAGGAGAAGATTCTGGCTGCCAAGCGAGCCGGCATTACTGATATCGTAATGTGTCGCGACAATCGTAAGGACATTGAGGAAATTCCAGAGATTTACCGCAAAGGGGTAGAATTCCACTACGTTGAGAACGTACAGGACGTATGGCGCTTTGCCCTGACCGATGAGATTGTAGACAACCCCATTAGTTTTAAAATTGAAGAAGAAAAGAAATGACATTTGAACTGCAACACACCGACCCGTACAGCGACGCACGTACCGGACTGATAACCACTGACCATGGACAGATAAAGACACCTATCTTTATGCCCGTAGGCACAGTAGGTTCGGTCAAGGGTGTACACTTTCAGGAACTGCGCGAGCAAGTGAAGGCACAGATAATATTAGGCAACACCTATCACCTTTACCTACGTCCGGGTCTTGACACCCTACGCAAGGCTGGAGGTCTGCACAAGTTTAATACATGGGACCGTCCTATTCTTACCGACTCGGGTGGTTTCCAGGTATTCTCGCTTACTGGTATACGCAAACTTCGTGAAGAAGGTTGCGAGTTTCGTTCGCATATAGATGGCTCTAAGCACATCTTTACACCAGAGAACGTGATGGATACCGAGCGCATCATAGGTGCCGACATAATGATGGCATTCGACGAGTGTCCTCCAGGTGAGAGCGATTACGAATATGCCAAGAAGAGCCTTGGCATGACACAACGCTGGCTTGATCGTTGCATAAAACGCTTTAACGAGACAGAACCTCTATATGGACACAAGCAAAGCCTCTTCCCTATCGTACAGGGATGCAAGTATAAAGACCTACGCCGTGAGGCTGCAAAATATGTAGCTGACAAGGGAGCCGACGGCAATGCTATCGGCGGTCTTGCTGTAGGCGAGCCTACAGAGGTGATGTACGAGATGATTGAAGTAGTTAACGAGATTCTGCCTAAAGACAAACCACGCTATCTTATGGGTGTAGGTACACCACAGAACATCCTTGAAGCCATTGAGCGAGGAGTAGACATGTTCGACTGCGTTATGCCTACCCGCAACGGACGCAATGCTATGCTCTTTACCTACAACGGCACTATGAACATGCGCAACAAGAAGTGGGAGAACGACTTCTCGCCTATCGACCCAGACGGATGCGATGTAGACCGCATACATACTAAGGCATATCTGCACCACCTGTTTAAGGCACAAGAGCTACTCGCTATGCAGATAGCAAGCATACACAACCTTGCCTTCTACCTGCGACTGGTGACTGATGCCAGAAAGCACATCGAGCAAGGCGACTTTGTACAGTGGAAACGTAGCGTTATAGACAATCTCGGAAGGAGAATATAACAAATGAAAAGAAAGAACATAAGGCGACTGCGCCACCTTCTGCATATCTTGCGCTGGTGGCGCGAGCACACAACAGCATTGCGCCGCGCTATGGCTTGGATAGCTAAGAAACTGGGATTTCTCAGATTCCTTGGCTATATCAACCCGCTACGCTATATCAAAGTGCTCGACTGGTACATCATACGCAAGTTTATCGGCACGTACATCTACTCAATCGCGCTGATTATTTCCATATCAATAGTGTTTGACGTAAACGAGAACCTTGCCAAGTTCTCGCAGTACCATGCTCCACTCAAGGCTGTGGTGTTCGACTACTATGCCAATTTCGTGCCCTACTTCGCCAACCTGTTCAGCCCGTTGTTCGTGTTTATCGCCGTGATATTCTTCACGTCCAAACTGGCTTCTAATTCGGAGATTATCTCCATGCTTGCAGCCGGCGTGTCGTTCAAGCGACTGATGCGTCCTTATATGATTTCGTGTGTGCTCATCTCCACACTATCGTTCTTCCTCAGTGCCTACATCATACCGCATGGTACTGTCATCCGACAGAACTTCGAAACAATGTACAAGAACAAGAAAAAGAACACATCTGCCGATAATGTTATGCTTCAGGTGGATCGTGGTGTAATAGCCTACATACAGCACTACGACAACAACATGAAGAAGGGTTATGGATTCTCGCTCGACAAGTTCGAGAACAAGAAACTCGTGAGCCACATGACGGCTATGGAGGCACAATACGACACCATAAGTGACTCGAAGTATCACTGGACTCTTGCCAACTGGAAGGTACGCGAACTACGCGGTCTGAAAGAACACATAACAAGTGGAGCCCAACGCGACACGGTCATAATGATGGAACCAACCGACCTTGTCTATTCTAAAGGTCAGCAAGAAACATTCACAAGTCCTGAGCTAAAAGAGTATATCTCCAAGCAAATGAACCGTGGTAGCAGCAATGTGGTGCAGTATCAAGTGGAATACCACAAGCGTATAGCCTCATCGTTTGCCTCGTTCATACTTACTACTATCGGCCTGTCGCTATCTTCGCGCAAGCGCAAGGGCGGTATGGGTATGTATCTAGGTATAGGCTTGGCACTAAGCTTTGGATATATAATGCTTCAGACGGTGTCGTCGACGTTTGCCATCAATGCAAACACGCCACCTATAATAGCAGCATGGATTCCTAACATCATTTTTGCCATTGTAGCTTATTTCTGCTACAAGAAGGCACCAAATTGACGCCTATGCGTCAATTTGGAATTTTTAAATTCAAAAATCGATAATGTATTTCGACGAAACACAACTCAACGACCACGTGCTCGACGCATTGTATGACATGCGTTTTGACAAATGCACACCTATTCAGGAAAAATGTATACCGCCAATCCTCGAAGGTCGCGACCTTCTTGGTGTTGCACAAACAGGCACTGGCAAGACGGCTGCCTACCTACTCCCTATACTCTCTAAACTAGACGACGGTGGATATCCGTCTGACGCTATCAACTGCGTTATCATGAGTCCGACACGCGAGCTGGCACAACAGATAGACCAGGCAATGCAGGGCTTTGGCTATTACCTCTCTGGAGTGAGTAGTGTAGCTGTATATGGTGGCAATGATGGCAACCGATACGACCAAGAACTAAAGAGTTTTCAGATGGGTGCCGATGTGGTGATAGCCACACCAGGACGTCTGATAAGTCACATATCACTTGGTTCGGCCGACCTTAGCAAGGTATCATTCTTTGTACTCGACGAGGCCGACCGTATGCTTGATATGGGATTTGCCGAGGATATCAAGATGATAGCAAGCAAGCTGCCGTCAACATGCCAAACCATTATGTTCTCGGCTACAATGCCAGACAAAATAGAAGAGTTGGCTAAAACTCTGCTTAAGAACCCTGTAGAGGTAAAGATTGCCGTAAGCAAGCCTGCCGAAAAAATAAAGCAAAGCGCATATGTGTGCTACGAGACACAAAAGATTGGCATCATCAAGGACCTATTCCGTAAGGGCGACCTCAACCGTGTGATTGTATTCTCTGGCAAAAAGCAGAAGGTAAAGGCTATCAACCGTACACTACAACAGATGAAGATTAACTCGGGAGAGATGCACTCGGACTTGGAACAGGCAGAGCGCGACGAGATACTGTACAAGTTTAAGTCGGGCCAAATTGACGTGCTCGTAGCTACCGATATCGTAGCCCGCGGTATCGACATCGACGACATTGCTATGGTTATCAACTTTGATGTGCCACACGACCCTGAGGATTATGTTCACCGCATAGGTCGTACTGCACGTGCTCAGCGCGATGGCATAGCCATCACATTCGTTGCAGAAGACGAGATATACAGTTTCAAGCAGATAGAGAAATTCCTTGGACGTGAGGTTGAGAAAGTTGCCCTACCCGATGGATTAGGCGAAGCCCCCGACTACAATGCAGCTCCAAGCAAGTCGAAGAATGGTCGTGCAAGACGTGGACGCGGCAACAATACCAAAGAGGGCAATGCCAAGACTAATGGACGTGGACGCGGTAGAGGTCGTAGCGATAAGAATAACGTGCCGACAACAGATACTGCTACTGTAGATACAACTGTCGACAACACCCAAACAACAGACGCTCCTAACAAGACTCGCAAGCGCAAGCCTCGCCGTAAGCCTGAGAATAGCGACAATACTAGCAATGAGCGTACAGAGAACAAGCCCAAACGCAGCGAAAACGCTAACAAGAAATATGAGAACGCTAACAAGCATAGTGAAAACGCAAGCGAAAATGGCGAAAAACCTAAGCGCAACAACCAGCAGCGTCGTCGTCAGCAGCAACGTAAACCTGGCGAAGAGCATAAACAGGGCAATCGTCAGCGAACAGATCGCAAGGAGCAACAGAACAACAAGCCGATAGCATCGGTACCAGCTGTAAAGCAGTCGAGTGCTCTGACCAAAATACTCAAGAAACCATTGAGCTGGCTAAAGTCGTTGGGAAAGAAAAAATAACAATAATATTATCATTTAAATACAAATGATGGTATTATTACGATTATAAGCTATTAAAAATTGTAAATATCAAATAAACAATTAACGTCAATTAAACGGACCTAACGTATAAAGTTCGTATAATTGACGTTATTTTTGGTGGCTCATTTAGATTCTGTGGCTACATAAATCCATATACGTTATCATTTTTCTTCTTAAGTCAAGGACCAAATATTTACTTTAATTCTGTTATAAAGAAATTGGCTACCTGACGCAGCAAGTGGTTGCGAGTATTGGCACCATAGATACTGTGATTGCGGTTGGTATACAATAACTCGCTGAAGTCCTTATCGGCCTGAACAAGAGCCTCAGCATACTCGTATACGTTCTGCGGATGCACATTGTCATCGGCTGTGCCATGGCAAAGGAGCAACGCACCATGCAACTTGGCTACACGTTCTATAGGATTAGTGGCATAACCGTCAGGATTCTCCTTCGGAGTGCGCATATAGCGTTCGGTATATATAGTATCGTAGAACTTCCAGTTGGTAGGAGCGGCTATAGCCACACCGGCACGGAACACCGGACGGCCCTCACTCATACTCATAAGAGTGTTGAATCCTCCAAAGCTCCATCCCCAGATGCCAATGCGACCCTTGTCAACATATGGCAGTGAGCCAAGATACAAGGCAGTCTCAACCTGGTCTTTCGACTCAAGATCGCCAATCTTCAAGTAAGTGCACTTCTCAAACTCGGCACCACGTCCGCCTGTACCACGTCCGTCAACACAAACAAGTATAAAGCCCTGCTGAGCTAGATACGAGTCGAAGGCACCACCCTGCCCCATTGAACCTGCGCTCCAAGCGTTGGTAACCTGCTGGCTGCCAGGTCCGCTATATTGGTGCATAATGACAGGATACTTCTTTGAAGCGTCAAAGTTCTGTGGCTTCATCATCCATCCGTTAAGTGTAACACCCTCTGATGTTGTGAACGAGAAAGCCTCGCGCTTACAGAAACCATACTCGGCAATAGTCTTGCGTAGGTCGCTGTTGTCCTCAAGAGTCGACACCACCTTGCCGTCGCGAGTGCGTGTAGTAAATATATAAGGTGTATTGTAGTCGCTCCATGTATTGACAAAATACTGGTAATCGCCCGAGAAGACAGCTGTGTTCCATCCCTCCTTATCTGTTAGGCGAACAGTTTTGCCATTCTTGTGCGACACATATATCTGTCGGTCGGTAGCTCCCAGAGCGGCAGCCTGATAATAAACATCACCCGTCTTAGCATCATAACCATATACAGCTGTAATGTCGAAGTTGCCACCGATAGTACGCTGAAGCTGACCGTTCATATTATATACATAAAGGTTCATATAGCCCGAACGATCGCTTGGCAAAAGAATATTGTTGCCAATAAAACGTATGTTCTCCATAGCCTCTTCCTTGACATACTTAGGCACCTCTTCCTTTATAATAAGTTGGGCTACGGTAGTGCGTGGATTGACAGAATAGAGACACAACTGGTCCTGATGACGATTCATTGTATAGATAATGATGCGTGTGGGATCATCGGTCATCTTGATGCGGGGCATATAACCGTCTGCATCCATAGGCACCTGAAGGCGATTTATCTTGTGCGACTTTATGTCGTAGCTCCAAGCCGAAACCACACTGTTATCATGTCCTGCCTTAGGATACTTGTAAGAGTATTCACCAGGATAGTCGGCATACTCCTCATTCTCAGGAGCAAAACCTTTGTACATCTGCAGCGAGTAGGTCTTTACCTTCGACTCGTCGTAGCGCAACCAACACAACATAGTGCCGTCGGCATTGAAGGTAAGAGCCTTATTGAAGCCAAGTTCCTCCTCGTTAACCCAGTCGGGCAATCCGTTGATAACCTCGTTGAACTTGCCATCCTTTGTTACCTGAATCTCGGCATTGTCGTACAACAGTTTAACAAGGAATATGTTGTTGTCGCGAACGAAAGCCACCTGCTGTCCATCCTCCGACCATGTAGGAATCTGCTGCGGACCACCATCGCTCAGAGGGTCGAGACGGCGCGAAGCTATATTATAAATGTAGAATACAGCCTTGTAAGAGCGGCGGTATATGCGCTCTGTCTTGGTCTGTATAAGCATGCGCTTACCGTCAGGCGAAAACGAGTAACTGTCAAAACTGTCGATCTTCTTGCCAAGTGTGTTGTCGGCATCGAATAGCACGCCAACCTGCTTGCCAGTCTTGAACGAATAACTCACAATCTTTTTGCCCTCAATACGAGCATAGGTATCGGTTCCTGCAATAGGATTCATACCTTGCACCATTTTCGCTGAGAACTTAGAGCCGGTAATGTCGCGTACAGTGAGCTTGCCGCCAGCCGACATTGTTGTAGCAAACATAAGTAATGCTGTGAAAAAAACTAATAAGCGTTTCATTGTTATTATTTAATTAATTTGTTGTTCTGATTTCTCATATCATCCCTCGGCAGCCGACATCGTAACGTCAGTAAACTCTCTTAGGTATTCGATAATTCGATTATTGCTCGCCTCATCACGCTTCATCTTTAGCTGTATGTTGGCATCTATAAATTCGCCCTTTGATGTACGGCGATCGCGCAGCTCATACGACTGCACCTCTCCCCCATCATGCTTTATACGGTTAATGAAAATCCACACACTCTCCTTGGTAGGCGCCGAGAACGACAACTCCACAGTGGTTACGCCGTGCTGTGGAATAAGAGCGTGCAACACCTCAAGTCCAAGCATCACCATGGCTGTAGCCACAGCTGCAGCAACATACATGCCTGTGCCACAAGCCAAACCTATGGCAGCCGTAACCCATAATCCGGCAGCTGTGGTAAGTCCACGCACCACATTCTTCTGGAAGATAATGGTGCCAGCTCCAAGGAATCCTATACCCGAGACCACCTGAGCCGCCACACGCGACGAGTCTTTAAGATCGATACCAAAACCGTACTGTGACACGATGCAGAACAATGCACTGCCCAACGCTACGAGGAAATGCGTGCGAAATCCAGCCTCCTTGGCTCTGTACTCACGCTCTATGCCTATAGCCCCTCCAAGAATGAGGGCAAGCGACAGCCGAACTGTCAGTTCAAAATATGTTGCTTCCATAATATTATTATTAAAGTTGTAAATGTACGAAAAAAAAACAAATGCCACAATTATTTATATTAAAATTTTGCTGCATTTGCATTTATATGTATATTTTTTCGGCATTTTATTTTGACGTTTTATCGTTTTATATTACTTTTGCACGTCATAAAGACACAAAATTAATCTGAAAAGCACAGAAACAGATAGTTATTTTTTAAAGATTGTTGAATTTTAATGAGTTAGATTTATGTGTGGAATCGTTGGATACATTGGCGAAAAGCAAGCTTTTCCCATTCTTATCGAAGGTTTAAAGAAACTGGAGTATCGCGGCTACGATAGTGCCGGCGTGGCTTTAGTTAAAGATCAAGGCGAACTGAATGTATACAAGACAACTGGCAAAGTGGCCAACCTTGAAACCCTTGTCGATGGCAAGGATATAGAAGGTCATGTGGGTATAGCGCATACACGCTGGGCTACACACGGAGAGCCATCAGTAAAGAACGCGCATCCCCATGTGTCAATGGACGGCAATATAGCCATAGTTCATAACGGCATTATCGAGAACTATCAGGTGTTGAAGCAGCAGCTGGTAGATCGTGGCTATATGTTTAACAGCACCACAGACACCGAGGTGCTGTGCCAGCTCATCGACTACTATTACAATAACAATGGCTCAAATCTTCTTAGTGCCGTTTGCTCAGCCCTTAACGACGTGATAGGTGCTTACGCCATTGTTGTGACAGAGAAGAAGAATCCGCATCATTTGGTAGCTGCACGCCAGTCTAGCCCACTTGTTGTAGGCGTAGGCAAGGACAATAAAGAGTTTTTCATAGCAAGTGATGCCACACCTATAGTTGAGCATACCGACAAGGTGGTATATCTAGACGACGGACAGATAGCCGACATCAGCATCGACAACGGCTTACACATAGTTAATCATAGCAACAAGCAATGCCAGTTTGACATCAAGACAGTTGATATGGACATATCAAAACTGAGCAAAGGCGGATTCGACCACTTTATGCTTAAGGAAATATACGAACAGCCCAACTGCTTACGCGACGCTATGAGCGGTCGACTTATAGCCAACGCTGAGCATCCTGAGAACAATCGAATTGTGCTGTCGGCTTTACGCGACTATCGTGATCGACTTGTAAACGCACGCAACATCATAATCCTGGGATGCGGTACAAGCTGGCATGCCGGACTCATAGGCAAGCAACTCATCGAAAGCATGTGCCGCAAGAGAGTAAGTGTAGAGTATGCAAGCGAATTCAGATACAACAACCCTGTAGTAGACAAGGACGATGTAGTGATAGCTATATCACAAAGTGGCGAGACAGCAGACACTCTAGCCGCAATACAACTTGCCAAGCAGCACGGCGCCTTGATATTTGGTATTGTCAATGCAGTAGGCTCATCCATAGCTCGCGAAACTGATACTGGTATCTATCTGCACGTTGGCCCCGAGATTGGAGTAGCAAGTACCAAGGCGTTTACAGGTCAGGTTGCCATGCTCACACTATTTGCATTGGCATTGGGACACGAGACTGGCACACTTTCCGACAACGAATACCACAAGATTATAGGCGAATTGGCACTTATTCCTACAAAGATGGAGAAAGAGCTTGAGGTAACGGAGAAAATAGCCAATCTTGCCAAAATGTTCACTTACGCACACAACTTCCTGTACCTTGGACGTGGCTTCAACTATCCAGTAGCTCTTGAGGGTGCTCTTAAACTTAAAGAGATAAGCTACATACATGCTGAGGGGTATCCGGCTGCCGAGATGAAACACGGCCCTATCGCTCTTGTCGACCAGGACATGCCTATCGTCTTTATTGCCACTCACCACAAGCTATACGAGAAGATTATATCGAATATGCAGGAGGTGAAGTCGCGCAAAGGCCGCATCTTGGCTATCGTGACAGAAGGCGATGAGCATGTTCGCGAGATTGCCGATAACGTTATCGAAATACCTAAGACCGAGAATTGCCTTGTACCGCTTCTCAGCGTTGTGCCACTACAGATACTGGCCTACTACGTGGCAGTAGACAAAGGACTTAACGTAGATATGCCACGAAACTTGGCAAAGAGCGTTACTGTTGAATAAGTGGCAATAACTAAAAAAACACAAAAAGTTGGTTGTTTCGAGTTTTTAATGTAGCTTTGCAGTTATCCCCCAAAAAGTGACATTAAAAATCAATACAACTATGAAGAAAAATACATTAATGATACTATTGGCCTTGGCTTGTATGCTGATTTTTAGCACTACAGCCAAGGCTCAATACGACTTTCTTAGACCAGTAAAAGGTGAGATACCTGGCGGCTACGACTTTTGGGTATACACTCCAACCGACTATTATTACTCGCTTGAGTCAACACCCGTTGTAATGTTTCTGCATGGAGCAAGTCTATGTTCCAAGGATATGAATCGCTCACGCCGATATGGCCCGCTCGATGCAATTGTACGCGGACGGCAGATAGATGCACTTGTTATTGTGCCACAAAACCCAGGCGGAGCTTGGAATCCCGACAAACTTAATGACATCCTTGAATGGACCAAAAAGAACTATGCCATGGACTCTACACGTGTGTATGTGCTAGGAATGTCGCTTGGCGGTTATGGCACCATGGACTTTGCGGCAGCCTATCCTGACAAGATAGCGGCAGCAATGGCACTGTGCGGAGGATGCTCTGCCAAGGACAAAAGCGGACTGGGACGTCTGCCTCTATGGATAATACATGGAACAGGCGATAGGGCTGTATCGGTAAAGCAGTCGCAAGTTGTTGTAAAAGAATTACAAGATACCAACAACGACAAACGCTTACGTTTCGACTGGCTGCGTGGTGCATCCCACGGAGCCTTGGCTCGCATATTATACATGCGAAAAACATACGAATGGCTCTTCTCGCACTCAACCACCAACCCAGGACGACCAGTAAGGCCAGACATTACAATAGACAACTCAGACCTGACAAAGGCGTATAAAGATATGAAGAGAGGGGTGCCAAGCCCAGAAATAATCTTCGAGAAGTCAATAAAAGACGATGACGAGTATTAGATAAAATTTATTTTTAGTACCTTTGCACTGAGTTATCTACTAATATTTTTATTTTTACAATGACAGACATCGAAATTGCTCGCAGCACCAAGCTCGAGGAAATTGAAACAGTAGCAACTAAGTATGGCATTCCGGCTAAGGAGCTAGAACATTACGGCCACTACATGGCAAAAGTCCCAACACGTCTTATAGATGAGGACAAAGTGAGGAAAAGCAACCTTATTCTCGTAACAGCAATCACCCCAACTAAAGCAGGAATAGGCAAGACAACCGTAACCATTGGTTTGGCACTCGGCTTGAACCGTATCGGAAAGAAAGCTATATGCGCACTGCGTGAACCTTCTCTTGGCCCAGTATTCGGACTGAAGGGTGGCGCATGCGGAGGCGGCAGAACACAGGTACTGCCTATGGACAAGATAAACCTACATTTCACAGGCGACTTCCACGCCATAACTTCCGCACACAACACAATAACCGCACTTCTTGACAACTATATGTATCAGAATCGCGACAATGGATTCGCCTTGCGTGAAGTGTTATGGAACCGAGTGCTCGACGTTAACGACCGCGGTCTACGCGACATTGTAACTGGTATGGGAGGCAAAGCCAATGGCATCGTTCGCGAATCTGGATTTGACATTACACCAGCTTCAGAGATTATGGCTATCCTATGTCTGGCAAAAGACGAGGACGATTTGCGTCGCCGCATAGAGAATATACTTCTTGGATATACTGTTGACGGCAAGCCATTCACCGTTAAAGACCTTGGCGTGGCAGGTGCAATAACCGTATTGTTGCGTGACGCTCTTTCGCCTAACTTAGTACAGACAACAGAGAATACAGCTGCCTTTGTACACGGAGGTCCGTTTGCCAACATTGCACACGGATGCAACTCAGTACTTGCTACAAAGATGGCCATGACCTACGGCGATTATGTTATAACAGAGGCTGGATTCGGTGCCGATTTGGGTGCAGAGAAGTTCTACGACATCAAGTGTCGTAAGAGTGGATTGCAGCCTAAGCTCACCATTATCGTGGCAACAGCACAGGGATTGAAGATGCATGGCGGTGTGGCTGTAGAGGATATCAAGAAGCCTAACCGCGAGGGACTGGTTAAGGGTCTTGCCAACCTCGACAAGCACATAAAGAATCTGCAGTCGTATGGTCAGACTGTACTAGTAGCATTCAACCGCTATGCTGGCGACGTATCAGAAGAGATACAAGCTGTTAAGGACTATTGTGCCGAAATAGGTGTTGGTTTTGCAGAAAACGACGCTTATGCAGAAGGCAGCGCTGGAGCTGTAGACCTTGCCAACCTCGTGGTAAACACCATAGAAAACAATCCTTCGAAGCCGTTGCAGTTTGTTTACGACGACGAGGACTCTACCGAGGAAAAGATAGAGAAGGTGGCAAAGAACATATACGGTGCTGCTTCTGTATCGTTTGCAGCCCCAGCAAAGAAGAAACTTCAGATGATTAAGGAGTTGGGCTACGACAAGTTTCCTATCTGCATAGCCAAGACACAGTATTCATTCTCTACCGACACCAAGCAATACTGCGTGGCATCAGGATTCGATGTCAACGTGCGCGACATCGTTATCAACGCTGGTGCAGAGATGATTGTTGTAGTTGCCGGAAACATAATGCGTATGCCTGGATTGCCAAAGGTACCAGCAGCGATGCACATCGACATCGTGAACGGAGAGATAGAAGGACTCTCCTAAATACAAAAAACCAATAATAAATAATGTTTGGATACAGAATAAAAAAACAATATCGCACAAAGGTGAGGCTCTCATGCATGGGGTGCCTCACCTTTGTTGTACTTATAATAATGTGTATCTGTCGATGTACATGCGCGTCGTGCTCAAGCAAGGACAGTAAGGAGAACGACTCCATTAAGGAGGTTTCACACCGTGTGCATCTAAACGACACCCTTACCAATGCTATGTCGGCACAACCAGAGTTGCATCCTATGGACTCTATTATGCGCCGATACCTTAAAAGATGGGAGATTAATGGTGCACAGCTTGCCATAATGCGGCACGACTCGCTGATATATGCACGCGGATTTGGTTTTGCCGACAAGGACAAACAGATACCTATGGAACCATCCAACATACTGCGCATGGCATCTTGCTCAAAGCTGATAACGGCAGTGGGCATTATGAAGTTGCGCGATATGGGTAAGGTTAAGTTGTCTGACAAGGTGTTTGGACCGCAAGGCATTCTGAACGACACTTTCTACGTAAACTCTATCAGAGACAAACGCTACTTCGACATAACCGTTGAGCAATTGTTACGACACAAGGCAGGATTTACAAATTATGCCGGTGATGCAATATTCTCTACACGATACATAATGCAGCAGAATCATCTTACTACCCCACCCGACCACCGTACACTGCTGCGTATTGTTCTTAAAAGACACCTTGGCTACACACCTGGAACCGCACAACGCTACTGCAACATTGGCTACACACTGCTGTCGCTCATCATACAGAAGCGAACTGGCATGTCGTACGAACGATTTATGCAGAAGTTTGTACTGGAACCTGCTGGCTGTTACGACTTCCATATAGCTGGCAATTATCTTAAGGACCGCCGACATAACGAGTCGATATACTATATGCACTCAAGTTCGGAGCCTGCAGCTGAGTTTAACAACTCTGGTCGTATGGTGGTGAGATGCTACGGCGAGAACGACATCACAACGTCGCTTGGAGCTGGCGCATGGGTTGCTTCGGCTGCAGAGGTGTGCCGACTTGTAGCTGCCATAGATGGCGACCCTACTGTGCCAGACGTGCTTAGCCGACAGGCTGTGAGCATGATGACACAAGAAATGCCCAACCATCAGTTCTCATTGGGATGGAACTTCACACCTAAACGTGGTCCGTGGATTCGCACCGGCTCATTGGTTGGAACGGCTGCGCTTATCCTTAGATATGCCGATGGCGAGTGCTGGGTATTCATTACAAACACAAGCACATGGAAAGGACACGAATTCTCTAAGGACACCATGGCGCTGTTTGAGAAGCTGCGCAAGAAGTTTGGCAGCAAAATGCCAAAGCGCAATATGTTTGTGAAATAAGAGGTAGGGCCTGATGCCTAACCATTCTCCCTCATTTCCATAGGCGACATACCCGTATGCCGCTTGAAGAAACGACAGAAGAAAGACACATCAGAGAAATTAAACTCCCATGCTATCTGCTTTATACTAAGCTCGCTATTGCGCAAGCGAAGACGCAACTGCAACACCGTGTAGTGGTCGATAATGCGCTTGGGTGTCTGCCCCGTTATCTGACGCACTATAACTGTGAGATACTTAGGAGTGATATTAAGTAGCGCGGCGTAATAGTTTACGTCGCGCGATTTTTTATACTCGCTCTCAACAAGCATCATAAACCTATTGAACAATTGTCGCACACGTGGCGAACAATTGTCTTGACGATGTACCGAAGGGGTTCGTTGCAAATACTCATGAAATCCGATGAAGAACGCCTTGAGCTGCAACAACACAAGCTGGGCAATGCAGACACAGCCCACCTGATCGAAGTAGACGTGTAAAAGACGAAACATGGAGTTGATGATATCGGTAACAACAGGTGAGTCTTGTCGGCAACGGTCTTCCCGCAACTGCTCGTACACGGTTTGCTCAAGCTGCAAGCTCGCCTCACGCAACATAACAGCATCGTATTGAAGCATCTCTACCTCAAACTCGCAATGTTGCACTAAGCTTACAACGTCGCCTGGAAATAACGTCAACACAGCACCTTCGTACAGCTGCCACTCGTCAAAATTGACACGCACACATGCCTTGCCATGGCGACATATCATAATGGCACCAAAGTTTACAACCTGCGGGTCTGATACATACGACCCAAGGTCTGTAGTAAAGAGCCTTGGCTCTGTTGTTTTTGAAAAGTTTATATCTATTGGCATAATCGTCTGCAAATATCGCTATTTTATGTGAAATAAACGAACATATATTCCCTAATAGTCCATATACATGGAAAAATCTAAAACGCACAGATAACCGAAAAGTAATACCTTTGCACCCGAAAAAATAACAATTAAATATATTTCAGGTGACAAAGAACATTATTTTCCCTACCTTATTATTGCTTGCTGCCACACCAAATGTCTGCGCACAGACAGCAATGCCGATGACACTAGAGCAACTGTTTGAACGTGTTGAGCAAGGCTCATGCACACTTGCCGCAGCCAAAACAAACGTCGATGCAGCTCAACACGGCATAGACGCGGCATTGTCACAACGCTTACCCGATTTGTCGGCAAATCTATCGGTAAGCTATATTGGCAATGCATTGCTAACCGACCGTGATTTCTCTAACGCTCACGGATTGCATTCCCCTCATTTAGGCAACTCGTTTGCTATTGAAGCACAAGAGGCTATATACACAGGAGGAGCTCTTAGTGCCGGCATAAAACTTGCAGAATTATGCAAACAGCAAGCCGAAACTGGCGTTGTACTTACACGTCAACAAGCACGCTTCTTAGCTCTCGGACAGTATCTCGACTTATATAAGGTGGACAACCGCATGCGTGTGTATCGTGAAAACATGAGTTTGACTCGACAACTGATAGCCGACATCAAGCAACGTCAGCAGCAAGGTATGGCTCTAAAAAACGACATAACGCGGTACGAGCTACAGATGGAGCAACTTAGTCTTGGTCTTGAACAACTGCAGAACACACGAAAGATGCTGAACCATCAACTGTGCAACACACTTGCCTTGCCACAGCAAACAAACGTTCAACCTGATACTACATTGGTATCGGCATCACTGCCACGCGATCCAGAAGCAGCATGGCAAAACCGTTCAACAACAACATCGCCACTGCTCGAACAGAGCCGACTGAACATTGGCATTGCACAACAGAAAGAACGCATAGCTAAGAGCGAGCTTCTGCCAAAGGTGGCAATAGTAGCTGCCAACAATTTTGACGGTCCGATAACCTTCGAGCTACCACCCATAGACAAGAATCTCAATATTTGGTACGTAGGCGTTGGCGTGAAATACAACATCGGAGCACTTTACAAAAAGAACAAACAGGTGCGACAAGCTGCTGCCCAAACACAGATAGCACAGCAACAATACAACGTGCAACGCGAAGCTATAGATAACCGCACTAACGCTGCATACATTAAATATATGCAGACATATACCGAGCTTGACACACAACGCAAGAGCGTGGAACTGGCAAGACAAAACTATAACGTGGTGAACGCACGCTACCTGGGACAGCTGGCACTGATAACCGATATGGTGGACGCATCAAACATAAGGCTCAACGCTGAGCTACAAGAGGTAGACGCAAGAATAAACATACTATACGCATACTATCAACTGAAGTATGCTGCCGGCGAAATTTAACAACAACGACATTAACAAACACATATAATCAGCAATGAACAAGAAACAGATAAAAAGAATTTACAACGTAGTAGTGGTGTGTATTGTAGCTGCATGCGCAGTTTGGGCGTTCAGCCATTTCTGGCATCCTATGGGTATGGAATATACAGACGATGCACAAGTGTGCCGCCACATTACTCCTATCAACACACGTGTACCCGGATTTATAAAGGAGATACGTTTCAACGACTTTCAGCATGTAAAGAAAGGCGATACACTCGTGATAATAGAAGATGCTGAATTCAGACTTGCTCTTGCACAGGCTGAGGCAGGACTAAAAGGACGTAAATCGGGTTCATCGGCTGTATCGGCAAGCATGACCACAACAGCAAGCAACGTGTCGACAGCTTCGGCTGGCATAGAAGAGGCACGTGTGGATATGATAAATGCAAAAGCCGACTTCGACCGCTTTACTGTTTTGATAGCCAAAGATGCCGTAACACGCCAACAGTACGACAATGCTCACACGCGATATCTTGCAGCCAAAGCACGATACGAACAGGCAAAAGGCCGAAGAGAGTCAGCTGCTTCGGTAAAGAATGTGCAAAACCACGAACTAGACGGACAACATGCTGGTGAGAGTGTGGCAGAAGCACAAGTACACTTGGCACGACTCAACTTGTCGTATACAATAATAGTGGCTACTTGCGATGGTGTTATGAGTCGCAAGGACATACACGAGGGTCAGCTTGTGCAGCCCGGACAGATGCTTGCACGCATCGTGAGCGACAAAGAGGTATGGATAACAGCCAACTACCGCGAATCGCAAATGGATGGCATAAAGATAGGAAACAAGGTTGAGTTTACAACAGACGCATTGCCCGGTGCCAAGTTCAATGGTGTGGTTGAGTCGATATCGGCAGCTGCCGGCAGTGCCTACTCTATGATTCCGGTAGACAATGCCACTGGCAATTTTGTAAAGGTAGAACAGCGTGTGCCTGTACGTATAAAGATAACAACCAACAACGACCCCAAGTTGGTAACTATGTTGCGTGCCGGAGAGAACGCAGACGTTAACATAGAAAAATAGAAACAAACGTTAGGACAAACGTTGATATACGCTGAACCTAACAACAAAAAGACAACTCAAATGGCAGGACCTCCAACACTTCAGGGACCGTTTCGTGTTCCCTCATTCAATCCATATATACCACGACGCCTACAGCCGTGGATATACCTTGCATTTGCATTCATCTTTCTAATGTCGAGTGGCATATACGGTGGAGCCATGAGTCAGGTTATGGGCGAATACAGTTTTAAGCGCGAAGATGTGCTAATGATTGTGATGTGCAACGTGGTGGGTGTAAACATGCCCTTCCCGATGCTCTTCCGAATGAAGTTTCGCTTTACAAACAGACAATTGCTTATCAATGCAGCATTGATGATAGCCGTGTGCAACATTCTTATAATGTACACCCAGTCAGTGGTACTTATGTGCGTGCTTGCATATATTGCGGGATTCTTCAAGCTTTGTGGATGCTTTGAGTGCATGTCTACAATACAGTTGTGGATGACACCAAAGCGCGATTTCGCCATATTCTTCCCCTTGCTATACTGCTTGGTGCTCGGCAACATGTTCTTCTCGCCGTGGATAACCGAACACCTTATATATATATACCAAGACTGGCGCATCATTAACTGGCTTATGATTGGGCTGCTACTGACTGTTGCGCTGACGGTGATGATTACCACACACAACTTTCGCTTTATGAAGCCACTGCCCTTTGTCAGTATCGACTATTTGGGCTGTGTGCTGTGGTCGCTGGTAATGATTGAATTTATATGGTTTTTCAACTACGGCGAATACTACAACTGGCTCAATGCTCCCGAGATGCAGGCAGCAGCTATTATGTTTATATTGACACTATGCCTGTGCATCGGACGTATGCTCAACATACGCCATGCCTATATAGCCCCAGAGGCATGGAAGTATAAAAGGCTATGGCAGTTGCTTGTGCTCTTTGCCTTTGTAGAGTTTATGGGTTCTACACCTAAGGTTCTGCAGACTGCATTTACGGGCGGAGTATTACATTTTGGCACATTTACCACAAATGTCCTAAACTTTGTGGAATGGACAGCGGCACTGGCAGGATGTCTGTTCTGCTTGGTATGGATTAAGGTTTTTAAGCTTAAATACACGCAGTTACTGACAGTTGGCGTGGCATCACTCGCAGCATATCCAGTGCTGATGTACCTGCTTATAATGCCTGGACTAAACATCGAAGCGTTGTATTTGCCAGTGTTTATGCGCTCGTTCGGCAATGCCATATTCTTTACAACACTTACCATATACCTTGAGGAAGCAATGCCATTTGCACATTTCTTTATGGGACTGACTATGGCAGGTATTATCCGAAACGGTCCGATAGCCACCCTATGCTCAGGTCTTTATAGTTTTGCACTGCGTCACCAGATAGCCGACAACATAGGACGAGGTCTGCCTTATGACATGACAGGCATTATGTCTATCAGCATAAGACAACTATATGGCTACACTTGCTTTGTGGCAATAGGCGTGTTGATTGTCTTCCTGCTATGGGATGTACAGCCTGTGCGCAGCACTCTAAAGAAAATGCCTACATGGAACTTTGTGGGACGTATGATGAAAAAGAAAGAAAAGAAGGTCGCCAACAGTTAATTGCTGTTGGCGTTCTTTTTTATTGTTACTTTGCTGCATTTTTATCCTAATTGCAATAAAAACCAATCATTTCGTTATTTTTTACCAATAAATAGTTGCAAAATAAAATATAATTAGTACTTTTGTATCCGAAAAAGAAATAGAGAGATTTTTTAAGGATAAAACGGTAGCATTTATGAACAAGGAATATTTGATATACAAATTATCTGACGAGGTAAAAAACTCATGCAAGATAGACAACGCTTTGTTTCAAAAATACGGTGTCAAGCGTGGATTACGCAATGAAGACGGCAGCGGTGTACTTGTTGGACTTACCAATATAGGTAATGTTGTAGGCTACGAACGGGCCGAAGACGGACATCTTGAGCCTACAGAAGGAAAACTCTTCTATCGTGGCTACGAACTTGATGACCTTGTAACTCCTATCATAAATGAGCGCCGTTTCGGATTTGAGGAAATTGCCTACCTTCTACTCTCAGGCAATCTGCCCGACAAAGAGGACCTTGAAGCCTTTAAGGAACTTATCAACGACAATATGTCGCTCGATCATAAGACCATTGTGCATATCATCGACCTCGAAGGTTCGAACATCATGAACATACTTGCACGTAGTGTGTTGGAGATGTATACGTTCGACCCAAACCCAGACGACCTCTCAAGAGACAACCTTATGCGTCAGGCGGTGGAGCTTATAGCACGCTTTCCTACCATTATCGCATACGCGTACAATATCTACAGACACAGTGTACAGGGCAGATCGCTGCACATTCGTCACCCAAGAGAGAATATGTCGATTGCCGAGAACTTCCTGTATATGCTCAAGCACGAGGACTTCACCGAGCTTGACGCACGTATGCTCGACCTCTTGCTTATAATTCAGGCAGAACACGGTGGCGGTAACAACTCTACATTCACGGTACGTGTAACGTCATCAAGCCGTACCGACACCTACTCAAGCATTGCTGCTGGCATCGGTTCGCTTAAGGGTCCGCTGCACGGAGGAGCCAATATCAAGGTGATAAATATGATTCATCACCTTAAGGAACAGATACAAGACTGGACCTCTGTAGACGAGATCGACACATATCTCAACCGTATTCTCAACAAAGAGGTGTACGACAAGACCGGACTTATATATGGCATCGGTCATGCAGTATACACACTAAGCGACCCACGAGCCAAGGAGCTTAAGCGTCTTGCAGGCGAACTGGCAAAGGAAAAAGGCCGCGAGAAAGAGTACGAGTTTCTGCGTCTGCTCGAGCAAGAAGGCATCAAGTGTGTAAAGGCTCATCGCAACACGAAGAAACCAATATGCGCCAACGTCGATTTCTATTCGGGATTCATATACGAGATGATTGGTTTGCCACAGGAAATATACACCCCAATATTCGCCATGGCACGTATCGTAGGCTGGATGGCACACCGTATAGAAGAGCTTAATATGGAGGGCAGACGAATCATACGCCCGGCTTACAAGAATGTGCTCGACGTTAAAGAATACTCATCACTTTTGGATAGGTAAAAAGATTTAAATAAAAACAACATTAAACACTAATAAAAGAATGAACGCATTAGAAACTGTAGAGCGCCTAAAGCAGCGCTTCCCTAACGAGCCTGAATATATACAGGCCGTTAGTCAGGTCCTCGGAACTATCGAGGAGGAGTACAACCGTCACCCAGAATTCGACCGCGCCAACCTTATTGAGCGCCTTTGCATTCCAGATCGTATTATATCGTTCCGTGTAACATGGGTAGACGACAAGGGCAATGTTCAGACCAACATGGGCTATCGTATTCAGCACAACAATGCCATTGGCCCGTACAAAGGCGGCATTCGTTTCCACGCTTCAGTAAACCCATCTATCTTGAAGTTCCTTGCCTTCGAGCAAACATTCAAGAATGCCCTTACAACATTGCCTATGGGTGGTGGCAAGGGTGGTTCCGACTTCTCGCCACGTGGCAAGAGCAATGCTGAGGTTATGCGTTTCTGCCAGGCGTTCATGAACGAACTTTACCGTCATATTGGTCCTGACGAGGACGTTCCTGCTGGCGATATCGGTGTAGGCGGACGTGAGGTTGGCTATATGTTCGGTCAGTACAAGAAGCTAACACACACATTTGTTGGTGTTCTTACCGGTAAGGGTCAGGAGTTTGGTGGCTCTCTCATTCGTCCTGAGGCTACTGGTTATGGCAATGTCTACTTCCTTGACAATATGCTCAAGACACGTGGCATTGACATCAAGGGCAAGCGCGTATTGGTTAGTGGTTCGGGCAATGTAGCACAGTATACAGTAGAGAAGCTTATACAGCTCGGTGCTATTCCAGTTACACTTTCCGATTCGGATGGCTATATCTACGATCCAGATGGCATCGACGCAGAGAAGCTTGCTTATGTAAAGGAGCTTAAGAATGTTGAGCGCGGACGTATTCGCGAGTATGCCGAAGAGTATGGCGTTAAGTATGTTGCTGGTGCACGTCCTTGGGGCGAGAAGGCAGACATTGCTCTTCCTTCTGCTACACAGAATGAGATTGACGGTGATGATGCACGCACTCTTGTTGCCAACGGCATTATCGCCGTAAGCGAGGGCGCTAACATGCCTTCTACTCCTGAGGCTATCAAGGTATTCCAGGATGCTAAATTGCTTTATGCTCCAGGTAAGGCTGCCAATGCTGGCGGTGTTGCTGTATCAGGTCTTGAGATGACTCAGAACTCTGAACGTTTGCGTTGGAGCAGCGAAGAGGTCGACACTAAGTTGCACAATATCATGAACGAGATTCATGCCAACTGTGTCAAGTATGGCACACAGGCTGATGGCTACGTAAACTATGTACGCGGTGCTAACGTTACTGGCTTCCTTAAGGTTGCCAAGGCTATGATGGCACAGGGTATAGTATAATAAATATGTATTAATAATAAAAGGAGATACGGCTTTGTAGCTGTATCTCCTTTTATTTTTGCCTACTTCTGTTTCTTGCTTTAAGGCTATTGGCACAACAGAATGGCTATGCCTTAAGGCTATCGCGATACCATTCAAACAATCGCTCCACACCTTCTTCTATCTCTACCTTATGAGTCCAGCCAAGACTGTGAAGTTTCTCCACATCAATAAGCTTGCGTGGTGTTCCGTCTGGCTTGCTGGCATCAAACTCTATCTCACCCTCAAATCCAACGGTACGAGCCACAAGCTCAGAGAGTCGACGTATAGTGAGCTCCTTGCCTGTACCAACATTGATATGACAGTTGCGTATCTCGCCAAGCGAAGGAATAGCACCGCCACGTCCCTCGCTGTTGTTGCGGTCTACAGCACCGCTTGCATCCACTCCATACATCACCGACGAATACTTCTCTATGCCGATAACGTCCTTAAAGTCTACATTAAGCAGCACATGCACACTGGCATCTGCCATATCCTCACTCCATAAGAACTCGCGCAGCGGACTGCCTGTACCCCACAACACTACCTTGTTATCAGTAATGCCATAATAGGCAAGTGCGGCAAGAATACGGTCGTGCGATGACGAACCGTCAACATTGCCCTCGCCTATTTTCTCGCGCAGATGTGCGTCGGGATTAATAGGACGCTTGTTCATATCCACCTCTATAGCCTTCCAATCGCCCTCATGTATCAGTCGAGCAAGATACACCTTGCGCATCATAGCTGGCATAACGTGCGAATTCTCCAAGTGGAAGTTGTCATTAGGACCATACAGATTGGTTGGCATCACAGCTATATAGTTGGTGCCATACTGCAAATTGTAGCTCTCGCACATCTTCAGTCCGGCAATCTTGGCAATAGCATACTCTTCATTGGTATATTCAAGCGGCGATGTAAGCAGAGCATCCTCCTTCATAGGCTGCGGTGCATTCTTGGGATATATACATGTAGATCCAAGGAACAGCAGCTTCTTTACCCCATGACTATAAGCATTGCTTATAACATTGCACTGCATCTTCATGTTCTGCATGATAAAATCGGCACGATATAGCGAGTTTGCCATAATGCCACCCACAAAAGCGGCTGCAAGCACAACGGCATCAGGACGCTCCTCGTCGAAGAATCGTTCAACGGCATACTGGTCGGTAAGGTCGAGTTCGGCATGAGTTCGACCTATAAGATTGGTATAGCCACGTGATTTTAGATTATTCCAAATAGCCGAACCCACAAGTCCACGGTGTCCGGCTATATATATTTTACTGTCTTTTGCTAACATTTCTTATTGTCTTTAGCAAACAATGCTTTAAATGTTTGACGTTTAATACTAATCGATTATATAAGGTTGATACTATTTCACAACACCCTTCTCAAGATATTCGGCCAAGTTGCAGCGCACCTTTATGCCAGCATCGTCGGCAGCCACCTTTGCCATGTCGCTCTCTACCATAATGCGAACAAGCTCCTCGAACGATGTCTTTTCTGGATTCCATCCAAGTTCGGCACGTGCCTTTGTTGGGTCGCCCCACAGATTTACAACGTCAGTAGGACGGAAGAAGTCGGGCGAAACCTCAACAAGCACCTTTCCAGTAGCCTTGTCAATGCCCTTCTCGTTGATGCCCTCGCCTGTAAATTCCAACTCAATACCGACATGCTTGAAGGCATAGTAGCAGAACTCACGCACCGTATGCTGTACGCCAGTGGCAATAACAAAGTCCTCTGGCTGTTTGTGTTGCAATATAAGCCACATGCACTCCACATAATCCTTGGCATATCCCCAGTCTCTCTTCGAGTCGAGATTGCCAAGATACAATCGCTCCTGCTTGCCTTGCTTGATACGGGCTGCAGCAAGAGTTATCTTGCGTGTAACGAATGTCTCGCCACGACGCTCACTCTCATGGTTAAAGAGAATGCCCGAACAGCAGAACATGCCATATGCCTCGCGATACTCGCGTATAATCCAATAGCCATAAAGCTTGGCTACAGCATATGGCGAATAAGGGTGGAACGGTGTGTTCTCGTTCTGCGGAACCTCCTCAACCTTGCCATAAAGCTCGGATGTAGAAGCCTGATATACACGGCATGTATTGGTAAGACCACACTGGCGTATAGCCTCCAAAATGCGCAATACGCCTGTGGCATCAACATTTGCTGTATATTCAGGAGAGTCGAAGCTCACCTGAACATGGCTCTGGGCAGCAAGATTGTACACCTCAGTTGGACGCACCTTATTCATTACCTGAATTATACTCATTGAATCGCCAAGGTCGGCATAATGCAAATGAAAATGATCGCGACCTTCAAGATGAGCTATACGCTCACGATAGTCAACCGACGAGCGGCGTATTGTTCCATGCACATCATAACCTTTCTCAAGCAAAAACTCGGCAAGATACGAACCGTCCTGTCCAGTTATACCCGTGATAAGGGCAACTTTTCTATTTTCCATATTCTTGATTGTTATATATATCTTAATAATATGTTATTTTTTACACACTTCAATTTTTTACATTTATATATATAACTAAACTTTCAACTTTTTATTGTCTTAACCTATAATAGATTATAACCACCAAACGACAATATGATTGCACAAACAATCCATAATCATGAAAAACATAGAGACAACTTACACAAATTGCAGTATGTGTGGGAACACGGAACTTTTTTTCAAAAATAATTGCCAAAAAAGTTTGGCATATATAAAAAATGTAATATCTTTGCATCAGTTATCCTGAAAACAATCTTTTTACCTTAAAGAAGAGACTAATACCTATTGAAGATTTGAAGCGGTTGCCTGGGAAGGTTATCGCTTTTTTTTGTATCTTTACACCCAAAAATTATTATATGCAAACAGAATTAAAACAACAAATAGCGCGTCTTGCCGCTAAATACGAAACAACCCAATTTCTTCCTGCCGATCCAAGCTCGTTTATGCATCGTGTACATGGCGCTGCCAACCAAGAGTGTATGGCCTTTCTTGCATCATGTCTTAGCTACGGGTCACGCAAACAGTTTTTTCCTAAGATTGAGTTCCTGCTCAACTCATCACACGACGAAATACACAAATGGGTACGTTCGGGTGAATGGCGAAACTATATCCCCGACACTACAGTATGCTACTACCGTCTATACACATGCCACGATATGCACTGCCTTCTTGAAGCCTACGAAGACATGTTGGCTCAATATGGCAGCATGAAAGAATATATACGCCTCAACGCTAAAACGGGCATCGAGGCTGTAGCTGCCATATGCCAATTCTTCGCCGAACGAGGAGCAAGCAAGATTATACCCAAGAACACCACCTCGGCATGCAAGCGTGTGTGCATGTTTCTTAGATGGATGGTGCGAGGAGAATCGGTTGTCGACCTTGGATTATGGTCAGATATCATCGACCGCCGTACATTGATTATGCCTCTCGACACACATGTTGTGCAAGAAGCATGCCGTATGGGATTGCTAAATAGTCGTACTGCCTCGATGTCTACAGCCCGTAGACTGACCAATGCCATGCTTGAGATTTTTCCAGACGACCCGCTTAAAGGCGACTTTGCACTCTTCGGACTTGGTGTAGACGACAGCGCAAAGCCCTAACATTGTTCGTTTTATCTTGAATAATATTCCATTTTAGGAAACATTATTCATTTACAACAATCGTTATTTTGTGCTTTACGAATAATAAAGTAACTTTGCATCAGTTTAAACTAATTTTAAATAATTGATATATCAATAAAAACAACTATGGAAAAGAAAAAGCTCATTACTGGGATAGTAGCGGGTATAGTAGGTATTGCCCTTGTTGGGACAATAGCATACCTCTACGTTAATTTGGACAACCAAAAGAAGGAAAACAAGGCAATGCAAGAACTCGCCGACCTCGACAAAAAGGAAATGGAGAACGAGTATCAGCAGTTTGCACAGCAATACAGCGAGATGAAAACCCAAATAACCAACGACTCTATTGTGGCACAGCTTACTGCAGAGCAGGAAAAGACCGAGCGACTGCTTAAGGAGTTGAAGGAAACAAAAAGCAACGACGCTCGCGAGATTGCCCGACTTAAGAAGGAACTTGCAACCGTGCGTGCCGTATTGCGCAGCTATGTTATCGAGATTGACTCGCTTAACCGTCTCAACCAAAACCTTACAGCAGAGAACACACGCATAAAGGGACAATACAGCGAGGCCACACGACAAATTGAGGGTCTTAACACCGAACGTGCTTCTTTGTCTGAAAAGGTGGCTATTGCCGCTCAGCTCGATGCCACGGGCATCTCTATGCAGCTTAAGAACAAGAGAGGAAAGAACACCGACAAGACATCTAAGACAAAGACTGTTCAGGTGAACTTCACTATTGCCAAGAACGTTACAGCCCAAAATGGCCACAAGACATTCTATGTACGCATCACTTCGCCATCGGGAACAACTCTTGGTGGAGGCGGTTCTTTCAACTATCAGAACCGTACACTTGAGGCTACAATGAAGAAGACTGTTGAGTACGACGGCCAGGAAACAAGCATCAGCACTTTCTGGAATGTGTCGCAATCGTTGCTTGAAGGCACATATCATGTCAGCATCTTTGCCGACGGCAATATGATTGGCTCACGCAGCTTCACATTCAAGTAATCGATTATTCATAAAGATGAAACATAAGCTTTTAATATTGGCCTTGGCTTCATTAGCCATCGAGAGCCATGCTCAGCAAGTGTTGCCTCTTGACAGTTGTCGTGCAATGGCATTGCGCAACAACAAGACGCTCTCGTCGTCAAGACTACAACTCGACATGGCTCGCTATACAACCAAGGCTGCAAAAACAAAGTATCTGCCGCATGTCAGTGCGGTAGGCGGCTACGAACTAACAAGTCGCCAAATATCATTGCTAAGCAAAGACCAGAAGTCGGCTCTATCACAGGCCGGAACCAATGCAACGGGAGCTTTGCATAACGATATAACCAATGCCCTATCCAACCTTGCCCAACAAGGAGTGCTTACACCTGAGCAGGCTACATCATTTGGCAACCTGTTTGGCCAGGTAGGAGGCAAGATTGGCGAAGCCGTAAACCACGTTGGACAAAAGTTTGTGGATGCTCTTAATACTGATACCCGACAGATGTATGCCATATCTGTGATGGTGACACAACCTATATATATGGGTGGAGCTATTACGGCAGCCAACAAAATGGCACAAATTGGCGAAGAACTTGCACAAAACAACATCGAGATGTCTACCCAGAAAACTCTGCACGACATCGACCAAGCCTATTGGACTATTGTGTCTGTAAAGCATAAGAAACGTCTTGCCGAGAGCTATCTTGAGGTGGTTAAGAAGCTTGATGAAGATGTTAAGAAGATGATTAAGGAGGGTGTGGCCACCCGCGCAGACGGATTGAAGGTTGACGTAAAGGTGAATGAGGCTGAGATGGCTCTTACCCAAGCCGAAAACGGATTAGTTTTATCAAAGATGCTTCTTTGCCAATTGTGCGGATTGAATGTCGACTCAGACATTACACTTGCCGATGAGGATGCCGAAAATCTTGCAGCTATGGGAAGCGACGAACCAGCCGACCGCCAGGTAGCTATGGAGAATCGTCCCGAACTGAAGATGCTTCAAAACTCATTAGACCTTAGTAGACAGTCTACAAAGGTTGTACGTGCCGCCTTTATGCCACAAGTATTAATGACGGGAGGCTACCTGGCAAGCAACCCTAATGTATACAACGGTTTTGAGCGCAAATTGTCTGGCGTATGGAATGTAGGCGTTATGGTACGCGTGCCACTGTGGAACTGGATGGAAGGCACCTACAAGGTGCGTGCAAGCAAGATAGCATCGGCTATGATTGAGCTTGAGAAAGACGACATTGCCGAAAAGATAGAACTGCAAGTTAGCCAGAGCCAATTCAAGGTTAAGGAAGCCAACCGACGTCTTGCAATGGCAACAAAGAATGTTGAAAATGCTGATGAGAATCTGCGTTGTGCCAACCTTGGATTCAAGGAAGGCGTAATACAAACCACAGATGTCATGGCTGCGCAGACAGCATGGTTGCAGGCGCAGTCGCAGAAGATTGATGCCGAGATAGACGTCAAACTAAGTCAGGTAAACTTACGCAAGGCACTTGGTGTATTGCAATAACAACACACATTATATATATATTATGTCAGAAAAATCACAACATAAGAATATACTCATTACTGTCGCATGTTCAACGGCAGTAATAGCGGCAGTGGCTGCAATAGGAGCTTTATCGCTAAAGCAAGAACCCGAGACTATTCAGGGCCAGGTAGAAGTGTCAGAGTACCGAGTATCAAGCAAGGTGCCCGGACGTATTCTTGAATTGCGTGTAAAAGAAGGCGACTATGTTAACGTAGGCGACACACTTGCCATACTCGATGCTCCTGAGGTTCGTGCCAAGATGGCACAAGCTCAATCGGCCGAGAATGCTGCAAGCGCAATGGACGAAATGGCTAATAACGGAGCACGCAAAGAGCAGGTACGTGCCGCTTTTGCTGTACTTCAGCAGGCTAAGGCTGGCCTTGATATAGCACAGAAGTCGTACAATCGTGTACAACGTCTATTCGATGAGGGTGTGATGACAGCTCAGAAACGCGATGAGGCATTTGCCAATTACAAGGCTTTTGAGGCACAAGTAAAGGCTGCGCAAAGCCAGTACGACATGGCTGTAAACGGTGCACGCATGGAGGAGAAAAAGGCTGCCGCTGCACAGGTAGGCCGTGCCAAGGGTGCTGTAGCCGAGGTTAACAGCTATATCAACGAAACTATGCAGATAGCTCAGATGGCTGGCGAGGTGAGCGATGTTTATCCTAAGGTGGGCGAACTCGTGGGTACTGGCTCGCCTATCATGTCTGTATCGGTTATGAATGATATGTGGGGCACATTCAATGTACGCGAAGACCAGTTGGATGGAATGAAGATTGGCAGCATTATCACAGCCTTTGTTCCTGCATATAAGCGCGACATACGCATGAAGGTCTACTACATCAAGGACCAGGGATCGTATGCCGTATGGAAGGCCACTAAGTCGAACGGACAATACGACTTGAAGACTTTTGAGGTAAAGGCTCGTCCTATAGACAAAATAGAAGGCTTGCGTCCGGGCATGTCGCTTGTACTTAAGAAGTAAAGACACGCCATCGGATGAGCAGACAAGTAAAACTAAAAAATGAACATCATCAAACGAATACAACAAATAGCCATACGTGAGTGTCACCGATTGAAGGCAAACCGCATATATCTTTTCTCCATGGTGGTTTTCCCGATATTTGTGACACTCTTCTTCACGTCGCTCATGGCAGAGGGACAGCCTCAAGACATGCCTGTTGGCGTTGTAGACCTCGACAATTCTACAACAACACGTAAGCTAACCCGTATGCTCGACTCGTTTCAATCGTCAAAGGTTGTTGCCCACTACCCTAACTTCGAGTCGGCAAGACTTGCCATGCAGCACAACGAGATTTATGGCTTTCTGTATTTTCCTAAAGGAACAACAGCCAACCTCCTTGCCTCACGCCAACCTACCGTTAGCTTCTACTACAGCTATGCGTCGCTTACGGCAGGCTCGCTTGTGTTCAAGGACCTAAAGACTGCTGCCACATTAGCCTCGGCAGGTGTAGGCAAGTCGGTTATGTCGGCAAAAGGCTATACCGACAAGCAGATAATGACATTCCTTCAACCCATAGCCATCGACCTGCACACCGTAGGCAATCCATGGGTTAACTACAACATATATCTGTCTACCATGCTTGTACCTACGTGCCTGCTGTTGTTCATATTCCTCGTTACAGCCTACTCAATGGGCTCCGAACTTAAGCAAGACACCGCACGCGAGCTATATGCCAAGGCAGGCGGCAACCCATTCGTTGCCATTACAGGCAAGATGTTGCCACAAACCATATTATGGCTCGTCATCATGTTTGCCTACCTGTACTACACCTTCGGCATTCTTCAGTTTCCACATCCAGGCGGTTGGTGGTCTATCATATGCCTTGGTACTCTAAGTGTTATTGCAGCTCAGGGATTCGGCGTGTTTATGTTCGGACTGTTCCCATCAATGCGTATGGCCATGAGTATGTGCTCACTATGGGGAGTATTGAGCTTCTCTATGGTTGGTACAGCCTATCCTACATTGGCTATGGACCCAGCATTGCAGACTCTTGCAGCGCTCTTCCCCATGCGCCACTTCTTTATAATTTACGAGATTGTGGTATTTGGCGGCAACCATTGGGCAGATGTTGCCATCAACGTGGCAGCACTCACGTTCTTTGCATGCGCACCTGTGTTTGTAATGCTGCGTATAAGCAAGGCTCTGAAAGAATATGTATATTTGGAATAAACTATTATGAACAAGATAAGAACATTCTGGGAAGACACAGCCAAGGTATGGCTGCACGAGATGCGCGACATGTTCAAGGACGAGGGAGCATTGCTCTTCGTAATACTCTTGCCGCTTGCCTACCCCCTGTTATACTCGTGGATTTACAATAACGAGGTGGTAAGAGAGGTGCCTGTGGCTGTTGTCGACAACTCGCATAGCCAAACAAGCCGCGAGTTTGTACGGCATGTCGATGCCTCATCAGATGTGCGCGTGGCTGCCATATGCAACAATCTTGAACAGGCAAGCCGACTTGTTGGACAACAAGAGGTGTATGGCATCATATTGCTGCCCGAAGACTTTGACCGACGACTTGGTCGTATGGAGCAGGCTCACGTAAGTGTATACTGCAACATGGGACTGATGCTTACGTATAAGGCAATATTCCAGACGTGCACAGCTGTGGCTGCCGATATGAACGCTCATATACAGATAGCCTTGTCGGGCAATTATACCAACCGCGACGACCAAATAACGGCAAGTCCTATAAACATTGCCGACGTTCCGATATTCAACAACACGGGTGGCTACGGCAACTTTATCCTACCTGGAGTACTCGTTCTGATTATACAGCAAGTGATGTTGCTTGGCATTGGCATTACCTACGGAACAAGCTACGAGAAACGTCGATTTGGCAGACTTACCGATATGTACGAGCGACGATTCGGACTGGCACGAATAATGATAGGCAGAACAATGGGATTCCTTGTGCTATTCCTGCTCATTGCCACTTGGGTGCTGCTTGCCGTGCCACGACTGTTCCACTTCGTACAATTGCTGCACGCCTACGATTTTGCTCTGTTTGTATTGCCTTATCTGTTGGCTTGCATTTTCTTCTCTATTACGTTCTCATTCTTTGTACGTCAACGCGAGAATGTTATGTTGCTTGTGGTATTCACGTCTGTACCCTTCCTCTTTATGTCGGGTGTGTCGTGGCCTAAGAGCAATATACCTGAGATGTGGCAGTGGTTCTCCTGCCTCTTCCCGTCAACATACGGCATACAGGGATTTATCAAGCTCAACACCCTCGGTGGAGTGTTTGGCGACATAACGTCAGAAGTTAGAGCCTTGTGGATGCAGGCAGCCGTGTATGGTGTGCTTGCCACACTGGTAACACGCTGGCAAGTAAGGCGCAAGGAAGAAAAACAATAATTGACATTTGTATATAGAGATATACCTAATGTGGCAAATGGTACGCCCCGAAGGGTATGGTGTTCAATATCCATTTGATGTTGAACAACCTACCCTTCGGGGCGCATCGCATTTAGTACCTCAAAGATAATGAATTTTAGTAAGAAATAATGACTGATATGACGTTATTTTGAAAAATATAAGTAAAATTGGCAGTTTTATTTAAATAAATTTTGAAATTTGAATAAATTTCGCTAAATTTGAAATCAATTCCTAAAAAAACAATGTGTATGACTAAAAAACTTATTCTATTTGCTATCTTTTTGCTAACACTTTTGTGTGCACAAGAATTGCAGTCGCAAACAATAGTCACTTTAGACTATATGGATTGTTTCCAAGCAAACGCAGACAGTGTTGCTTCTTCAAGGCCAATCTTGCCTAAGACCGTAAGGAGTAGTAACAAAACTGCACTATCGTTTGTTTTGAACTATGACGAATCGATTCCTGATTCCATTTCGAAAAGCCTAGAAGTAGCAACAGATATTTGGAGGAATTCTTTAAACACTAATTCGGATTATAAAATTAAAATAAATCTCAAGTTGGGTGATCTTCCTGATGGCGTGGATGTGAAGACATCTGTCCACTATGTTCCGTATAATAATATTTACTACCCCACAAGCTTGTATTGTTCTTATATTCAGAGTCTTCCTGATACCCAGAATCCAGATGCCGTAATAACAATAAACAAGAATGTTAATTGGTATTGTGGGTACAACACTAACAGCACTACAGATTATAACCTTACATATGCTTTTCTTAGAAGTATTGCTATTGTCTTAGGGTTTGGAAGTAGCATACATCAAACTACAATACGTGGAAATGAAATAGTTCGGTTCAACAACGCACATCCTTCTCTTTTTGATAGTTTTCTTGAGTCAACTAATGGCGCAATCTTAGCGGATTATAAAAATATGGGTACAAGACAAAACCCTGATATTCTCAAGTTTGCGACTGGACAATTTGGCGATGTATATATTTCAGGACTTGTGAATGACTCAACATATAGAATGTATACACCTAGCACATATGAGAACGGTAAGTCACTGATTTATTTGAATAATTCAAATTCCCTGATGCATTATAGTTTGAATAAATTAGATGCAATATTACAAATAGACACATTAACCGCAAATGTACTAAACAAATTAGGTTGGGATGTAAATGCCACTCAGGTTGAAAACTTCACAATAGTTGGAGTTGATATTCCAGAAACAGGCATAACGTCAGCTTACACATCGCATTCTTTTAATTTAGAGGGTAAGGGAAAACAATACTTAAATAACAGGAAATGGACTTTTTCACTCCAGTCTTCTGATGGAAGTGATACAGTCGTAAAGGAAACATATGGAGACTTGAACTTTTCTATTGACCCATTAAAATTTCCCAATGACTATAATGTCAATATCAACGGAGATATTTATGGAAAGATAATATTTACAGGAGATATAAATGGAGAAAATGTAAGAATTGTTTACAATTTAACTCTTGAACTCATGCCAGAAATTTCGGCTGTTAATTATGTCAGAAACCCTAATTCTGGATATGATTCATATGATGTCATTTGCAAAGTTGACTACAAAGGGGCTGATTATCTATATGTTTCTTTAGAGGAGGAATACAGTTCGTTACTCAGAAGCCAATTTGTAAGAGAACCTTATTATGCACATTTCTCATGCAAGAACATTTCATCGAATTATTATGCTTGGATTGATATAACTGTGGAGAATCAGTATGGGAGTGACTTATACACAATAGAGCTACCTCCATTTCAAAACAATACAAAAAGAAAATTGTATAACAAAATAGACATAAATAAAGCTGTTGATGGATTTTCTTCCATTAAAGTATATGATATTCATGGCTTATATATAAAGACTGTTAAAAATCTCGGAGAAACCGTTGGTTTACCTTCGGGTAAGTATATTCTCAATTATTATACAGGGGAAACTCTTATCAAAACTTCAAAACTATTAAAATGAAAATTTGTTTGTTTATAACATTTCTAATGGCCACAATGATGTCTAGTGCTCAGGTGCTTGACAAAGTAATTATTGTCAACGACAGTAACGAAGTAACGACAGAACATACATTTGTCGATGGCGATTCACTTATATTCAATATAAAATGTGGTAATCTTGTAAATCAGAGTTTAGAATGGGAAGCCTGTGTTGAATTACAAGACAATAGTTATATGTCGCTAATTAAAAGACATGTTACTAGCAACAATTTTGGTTTCTCTATATCTCCATCTTTGTTTACACAAAGTAATATTAAACGAATCGAATACCAGAATGATTCATGCTTATATTATCATACTAAAGTGTTTTTATACGAAGGCATGGGTGTATTAGATAGTCTATCACTATATGTTAATGTGTTGCCCTCAAAGCCCAAATTTGTCAGATTGTCTCTCGATGGTATTTTCGATTATAACGACTGCTGCTATAATGATTCAGCAGAACTACGTGTGTCTTTTACCTCAAATTTAATGAATCAGTGTTACCTTATACAGATTAGAAGCGAGGATAGCTTGTTTTTAAGTCAGATCCCGGATCCTTATGTGTTGACATATTTTCCTGTAACAAGTGAAGAAGATGCTTACTATCATTCTATCCTACATAAAAATGCAGATTGGGGTCAATTTTACCAAATTATTAGTCAAAACAAATATGGAAGTGTTGTTTCGGAAGAAATAATTTATACCACAGATTTAATTGAAGATGTCAGTATTCGAGATGCGGTTGAACATTTTTACACACCAACATTTATAAGGAATGCGTATTCTGAGACATTGACTCGTTGTATTTCATACAAGAATGGACTTCTATACATAAAAGGAGGTGAGGGTTCTGTTTTTTCTATAAGGATATACAATCCAAAAGGAGTACAGGTTATATCATCTTTAATTTCTGATATTTTGGACATCTCCTTTTTGCCTAAAGGGATATATGTAATTAGATGTTCCGAGATAAATAAAGATAGAGAAATCATATTTAAAATATCAATATAATGAAAAAAGTTGCACTATTGTTGTTGCAAACGTTTTTAACGTCATCAATGTTTGCACAAAATTACACAGAGACAGAGTCTTATGCTGTTGATGAGTACATTGAAAAATGTACTGACATTCCCGTTGTACGCCAAATTAACGGAGGCACAGTATTTAATGTTACATATGAGCCCGAAGCTCTTTGGGACAACTCGATGAAGGGTGCATTCGAATATGCATGTAAGATTTGGGAAGAGCAGTTGCCCAATTCGTTGCCAATAAATATCCATGTTAAATTAGCAAATATAAGAGGAAATAACAACAGCCAGAACTTGCTTTCCAAAGTTAGTTCTACCACGTACGATTATTCCTATAACGAGTCTGTGCTGTCAAGTCGAATTAAATATGTTCTCTTGGCTGAGTACAATAGTGGTCATAATGTAACGTATGTTGATAATGTTAATAATGTGGATTTCTTTAGCAAACCCGATATAACTATAACATACAATAAAAACATGTTGAATGAGTTCTCTTTTTCATTGGATAACACACCTGTTGCAAAATATGACTTTGTAACGGTTGCTCTTCGTGACATTGCAAGAGGATTAGGTTTTTCGTTTAATTTGACAGCAAATTCAAACACACAAACCTTTGATAATACGAATAGATCCTTGACCTATTATGAGAATATAGTTCGACAAGCAATTGGAGGAAACAATTCTTCTGAGGCCTACACTAATGCTACTCAAGGAGCACTTAATCTTTCCGTTAATTATTACAAAAATACTCTAAGTTTATATGCGCCTTCTGTTTGGATTAACGGTATTTCATTAAACTATTTGATACCAGAAGAATCCAAGAATTTTACCGAACTTCTTTCATACAACTTTGGCAAAGGAAGTGTTTCTAGAAACATTGTAGATAATTATAATAGTATATTCTACGATTTTCAAGGTTGGCAAAAATATAATTTATTAGTTGGCTATAATCCCGTATCCGAAAGTTCGACTGGGTCTACTAATAATTTAATAGCTTATAATGGCAGTATATCACTTAATACAAATTCTAATAATACAAATATAAGTAGTAACGAAGACTCAAGCCCTCGACAAAGCGTCTCCAGGAAAATCAATTTAACAATGGACACTGGAGACTTTGACTTGAGTTCTTATCTGTTTCCTTATAATTACATGTACCCTGATAATAGCGGATTTGGTGCATGGCTTATTTCTTTATTAAAAAAAGACGGAACATGGGAATTAGTATACAGACAGTCTATAGACTCATTTAATTTTCCTTTACAGACAAGTATGTCTGAGTGGAATATCAGTTCTAATCATGAACAATATGCAAGAACATGTGATGGGTATTTACGATGCAGAATTACTCGTTACAAAAAACTTAATGACCAATTGTATCAAAGACCTTACTATGATATAGACAATTATTATTACGTATTGGATTACTTGCCCCAACAAGTAAAAATGAGTTATTCCCAAGAAAATCAAGTCTCACCGACAAGGATAATGTCATCTTCAAGCGATGAATATACACAAGATATTAAAATCTTCATCAAAGACATTGAGGGAACAAACCGTGTAATAGTTGAACAACTTGACGAAGGTAATGATTTGCCCATAAAATATGAAGTGACAGACTTTAAAAAAGGGTATTTTGTTGCAACTGTAGATAAAGAACTGTTTACCGAATTTGTCGTATACTCATACAATAATAATGGAAGTACTGTAAGCGAAACACTTGTTGTTGACCCATTGGTTCCATACGACTTCTCTATTCATTTATCTGGTGACAAAATCATAGTTAACGGAAATACGCGAAGTGATTCTAGACTTTTTAATTATAATATATATTCGTCTTCAACAACAACACTACAGCATGTTAAAAAAGGTGTTGTCAGCACTACCAATCCTGTTATACAAATCAGTGACTTAAGCAAAGGGGCTTATATTTTAGATATAAAATCTGGTAAAAAACAAAAGTCGATCAGGTTTGTCAAATAAAGAGAGGGGGTGCATTCTATGTTTCTACGCAAGAAAAACTTGAAGTTTTTTTGCTGTTCTTTTGGAAAGAATGTTCTTCTATAAATGTGCATTCAATAACAGATGAGGGTGCATTCAATGCCGCATTAATCATAGGAGCCGCTTCGGTGGCTCCTATTTCATTCTTTTCCGGAATAGCTTTGCCCTCTTTCGTGTGTCTTTGTTGGTATTCTTGTTCCCATAAGGTTTCACAACCTTTGGCATGTGGAAAGGACTTTTCGTATAGCCAAATCAAAGATAGAGATACGTCCCATGTTTCATTTTACACGCAAACGCATCAAGGCTCATATATGCATCTGCTTTGTGGCTTTGAATGAATTGGAGCGCATGTTGAAAGTCTCAGAGATAAAGATTAGCGTAGACTAGGTGCTTGCATAGGCTAAGACAATTATAACCATACAAATTAAGCTACCTCTGAACAAGGATGTATACACTCAGACAATGTTGATGGCAAGGCATCAGAAAATCGCCAAACTCATTGATTAAGATTTTTGGGTGACGCAATGACGAAGTCAGGTGGCAAATGGTACGCCCCGAAGGGTATGGTGTTCAATATCCATTTGATGTTGAACAACCTACCCTTCGGGGCGCATTGCATTTGCCACCTCAAAGTATATTATATTAAATGGCAAAGTATATTATATTAAATGCCCAAGTATATTATATTAAATGGCAAAGTAATATATATTAAATGGGCAAGTAATATATATTACTTTTTTGAGGAGATTTATTTTGACTTTTCTCCCCCTTCTATCGCATTCTTTACCACCGTCAAAACCTCGTCGCCATACTTCTCTGCCTTGACTTTTCCACAGAACGGAATCTTGGCAAGAGCCTCCTTGTCCTGAGGCAACAAATTGGCAATGGCTATCAAGGCTTTCTGCTGCAATATGCAATAAGTAGGCATGTGTGCATTCATTGCGCGTTGGCGTCGCCATTCGGTTAGCGCCTCAAGCACCTCGGGATGCAACACCTTAAGCTCTGGAACAGCCGAACCAGCCTTGTCCTTTGCCTCTATCCTTGTATTTGCAGCTGGCTTGTCTTTAGCCTCAACCATTGATTTTGCCGAAGACCTGTCCTTTGCCACCGTTTTTTGTTTTGCCGTATTCTTCTTTGTACCCTCATTAACCTTGCCCATCAACACCACAGCACGCTGATGCAGATATTCGTTAAGACTGAACCCATCGTCCTTGACATAGTTGAGCAAGGCACGTTTCTGCATAACAAGTTCCTTAAGCATTGCCAGCAGTTCCGTCATCATCTTCTTAACCTCTGGCGTGTCGGTATGTACATCAGTATTCTTCACAAGCGTCTCAATATCGGATATGGTTCGTGCAAAATAAGTTGCGCCCTTGGTAAGTCGCTCTTGCAGATGCACATCTTCCTGATAGTCGGGTGTAGATATCACAATCTGGTTGTACTGCATTTTAAAACGCTCGGCCACGTCATACAGCTGCGTCTTTATCACCTCCAGTCGTGCCTTATATTCGATAATGAGTTTAGGATACGAGCGACGGAAGTGGCCCATAAGCAAATCAAGCATACGATTGAACGCGCTCATTAAAGGACGGAAGTCGAACAATTCGCTAAGTACCGACAGATAATAGTCGCGTTGCAACAGGTCTATCTGTTCCTTGTTAGGAGTATGCTCTACTGCACGGCTTACATAATCGTCTACAGCCCCGTCGCGTATAATAGCCGACATAGGCAGAGGTGCGCTAAGCACCAATCCCTCAAGCGTGCGGCATCTTGACAATGCTACATAAGTCTGTCCATGAGTAAAGGCTCGCTGAACGTCGATAATAGCACGGTCGAAGGTCAAACCTTGGCTCTTATGCACAGTTATAGCCCAAGCCGGCTTGACTGGAAACTGCTTAAAGGTTCCCTCAACCTCTTCTGTTATCTCGTTTGTACGTTCATCTATTTCGTAGCGAGTATTCTCCCATTGTTCGGGTTCCACCTTTATCACCACACCAGTATCCTTTGTACGTACAAAGAAGTTCTTCTCGTTTATCTCCGTCACCGTACCAATCATACCATTGTAGAAAGCCTTGTCTGCCGACGAATCGTTCTTTACAAACATCACCTGTGCCCCTTCCTTTAGCGTAAGTATTTGCTCTGTAGGGAAAAGCATCTCGGGATACTTGCCCGAAATGGATGCCTCGTAGGTGTAAGGCTTACCAGGCAAAAGCGCAAGCTGTCGTTCATTCTCATGCTGAGCCTGATAGTTGTGCGTTGTCAGCCTGATATATCCCTCCTCCACTCTTGGCTGAAAGTTAGGAATATAACGCGAGTTGAGAGCGGCAAGCACCTTATCGTCGGCACGGTTGTCGCGCACACGGTTCAGCAATTCTACAAAATGCGAGTCGCTCTGTCTATATACTGTCTTAAGCTCCACAATAGCATAGCGTGTGCTTTTAAGTGCTATTGACGAGAAGAAATATGGCGTGTCGTAATAGCGCGACAGCATTTGCCACTCGTCGTCTTTAGCAACAGGCGCAAGCTGACCCAAATCGCCTATCATCACCATCTGCACACCACCAAACGGCAATTGGTTCTTGCGGAAACGCCGCAGCACGCTGTCAACAGCATCCAATAGGTCGGCACGCACCATGGATATCTCGTCTATCACAAGTGTGTCGATAGATTGTATTACACGTATCTTTTGCTTGGAGAAACGGTATTGCTGCTCCTTAAGTTTGTACTGGGCATCAGGAATGAATGGAGCAAACGACAACTGGAAGAACGAATGTATGGTTACACCTTCGGCATTTATGGCAGCAATACCAGTAGGTGCCACTACCACAATACGCTTAGACGATTCCTCCTTCAGTCGGCGCAAGAATGTTGTCTTACCAGTTCCAGCCTTACCCGTAAGAAAGAGGTTAGTGTTTGTAGTCTCTATTATGTCCCACGCAAGTTGCGCCTGTTCGTTTATGTCCATATATTATATACCGATGTGCTTGTTGTTTAAAGTGAATGAGTCGACTAAAAAAGTTGACTTAAATTAAATTCCTACAAAAGTACTAATTTAATTTCAACCCTCCTAACACAATCACACGATTTCTGCCTGTTTTAATTTTGTCTATTAAATAAATGGTTGTAATTTTGCATACGATAACGTGAGTACTATATATATGATTAAAGCACTATTCTTTGATGTTGACGGCACACTTGTAAGTTTCAACACACACAAAATTCCCACATCTACAGTTGAAGCACTTGAAGAGGCAAAAAAACGTGGCGTAAAGCTATTCATTGCCACTGGCCGACCTATACAATTGCTCAACAACATACCCGAGGTAGAACATCTTATGGACGGATATATCCTTGCCACTGGCGCCCTATGCACTTACAAAGGCGAGGTTGTGCGCGAGGATCTTATACCCAAAGCCGAAGTGGAAGCACTTATAGACTTTTGCAAGCAACACGGCTTGCCGGCAGTAGTGGTAGGAAGAGAGGATATACAACTTATAAACCGTGATGAAAAGTTTGAGGATATATTCCGCAATCTGCTCAACGTTACCTACAACAAGTTTGATGTGTCTATGGACGAGGTTATAAACCAGGGCGTACTGCAAATAACACCATTCATAACCGAGGACGAAGAAGATATTATCAAGCCTCAGCTAAAGAGTTGTGCATCGGCACGATGGCACCCAGCTTTCTGCGATATCAACAATAGCAATGCCGATAAGGCTAACGGCATACGCGCCATAGCACAGAAGCTTGGTATAGACATTAGTGAGACAATGGCATTTGGCGATGGCGGCAACGACATTTCTATGCTGAAAGCTGCTGGCACAAGTGTGGCTATGGGCAATGCATTGGACAAGGTAAAAGCCAATGCCAGCTACGTTACTACAAGCGTAGACGAGGATGGCATAGCCAATGCACTTAGACATTTCGACATAATTTAGTTGATAATAAAAAGCCTACTATGCTATATATACAGCAAATAGTGGCATATTAATAGCCGAATTACACGCTTTTTTACTAATTTTGCAAGGAATATCCAATTTATGGATCATAAGCAATAAAACAAAGAAAAAAAATAAATAATAAAAACACTTATGGAATTAGCAAGTAAGTACGACCCACAAGCAGTGGAGTCGAAATGGTATCAGTACTGGCTTGACAATAAGCTATTTAGCAGCAAGCCCGACGGACGCGAACCCTACACTATCGTTATACCGCCGCCAAACGTTACTGGCGTGCTGCATATGGGCCATATGCTTAACAATACTATTCAGGATATCCTTGTACGTAGAGCACGTATGGAGGGAAAGAATGCTTGTTGGGTACCTGGCACCGACCACGCATCTATCGCTACCGAGGCTAAGGTAGTAAACCGCCTTGCCGAACAGGGCATAAAGAAACGAGACCTTACACGCGAGCAGTTCCTTGAGCATGCTTGGAACTGGACTAACGAGCATGGAGGCATTATCCTAAAACAGCTACGTCGACTTGGCGCAAGTTGTGACTGGGATCGCACAGCTTTTACTATGGACGAAGAGCGTTCGGAGAGCGTGCTCAAGGTATTTGTCGACCTGTACAAGAAGGGTCTCATCTACCGTGGTCTGCGTATGGTAAACTGGGACCCTAAGGCTCAGACTGTGCTTTCTACCGAAGAGGTTATCTATCGTGACGAGAAGAGTCATCTGTTTAACTTGCGCTACTATGTAGCCGATGCCGACACAAACCCTGTTGTACCTACAGGTTGCGAGGGCGAGGTTCTGCATCAGGATGCCGACGGTCGCTACTATGCTGTTGTTGCAACTACACGTCCAGAAACAATCATGGGCGATACAGCTATGTGTGTCAACCCTAAGGACCCGAAGAATCAGTGGTTGCGTGGTCATAAGGTTATTGTGCCTTTAGTAAACCGCGTTATTCCTGTTATCGAAGACCGTTATGTAGATATCGAGTTTGGTACAGGATGCTTGAAGGTTACTCCTGCACATGATGTCAACGACTACGCACTTGGCAAGACACATAATCTTGATACAATCGACATCTTCAACCCAGATGGAACCATATCTGAGGCAGCTGGCATGTACGTAGGTATGGACCGTATGGATGTGCGCAAGCAGATTGCTGAGGACCTTAAGGCAGCTGGCCTTATGGAGAAGATTGAGGACTATGACAACAAGGTGGGCTATTCGGAGCGTAACCAGGATACGGCTGTTGAGCCACGTCTATGTAAGCAATGGTTCCTCTCAATGAAGCACTTTGCTGATATAGCTCTGCCTCCAGTACTCGAAGGCAAGATTAAGTTCCACCCAACTAAATACGTAACAACCTACCGCAACTGGTTGGAGAACATTCAGGACTGGTGTATCTCACGTCAGCTTTGGTGGGGTCATCGCATACCTGCCTACTTCCTCCCAACAGCTGAGGGCGAAGAGGAGAAGTATGTTGTAGCGCTTACTAAGGAAGAGGCTCTTGAGGAAGCCCGCAAGATTAAGGGTTACGAGAACATCACAGCCGACCAGCTTGTTCACGACGAGGACGCTCTCGACACATGGTTCTCTTCATGGCTTTGGCCTATATCTCTGTTCAACGGTATTAACAACCCGGGAAACGAGGAGATTAAGTACTATTACCCAACAAGCGACCTTGTAACTGGTCCAGACATCATCTTCTTCTGGGTAGCACGTATGATTATGGCTGGCGAGGAGTATATGAAGGATGTGCCTTTCCGCAATGTTTACTTCACAGGTATCGTGCGCGACAAACTTGGCCGTAAGATGTCTAAGAGTCTTGGCAACTCGCCCGACCCAATTGGTCTTATCGAGAAATACGGTGCCGACGGTGTGCGCATGGGTATGATGTTATCTGCTCCTGCCGGCAACGATATTCTATTTGACGAGAGCTTGTGTGAACAGGGACGCAACTTCAACAATAAGATATGGAATGCATTCCGCCTTGTTAAGGGATGGCAGGTAGCCGAAGGCGAACAGCCTGAAGCTAATGCTATTGCAGCCAAGTGGTTTGAGGCTAAGCTTAAGCAAACCAATGCCGAGGTTAACGACCTCTTCTCTAAGTATCGTATATCAGAGGCGCTGATGGCTGTATACAAGTTGTTCTGGGATGAGTTCTCAAGCTGGTATCTTGAAATGGTTAAGCCTGCATACGGATCACCTATCGATGCCACAACATACAATCAGACTCTCTCGTTCTTTGAGACTCTATTGAAGATGCTGCATCCATTCATGCCATTCATCACAGAGGAGTTGTGGCAGCACATATATGACCGTAATGAGGGCGAATCGATTATGCGTGCCGAACTGAAACTTGATGCTCCTTCTGATGAGGACAACGCCGTGGTAAACGATATCGAAAGCGTTAAGCAGATTGTTGGTGGCGTGCGCACCGTGCGCAATCAGAAGAATATTCCTAACAAGGATGCTCTTGTGCTTCAGATTGTAGGCCAGAACAATTTCGAGGCTTACGCTTCTGTCATCAGCAAAATGGCTAATCTTTCTGCCATTAATGTTGTGGCCGAGAAGGACGCTACTGCTTCTGCCTTCATGGTAGGAACAGATGAGTTTGCTGTACCTCTTGGCGATATGATTGACGTTGAGGCTGAGATTGCCAAGCAAGAAGCTCAACTTAAGCACCTTGAAGGATTCCTTGCAGGCGTTAAGAAGAAGCTGTCTAACGAGAAGTTTGTAGCTCATGCTCCTGAGGCTGTTGTAGCCATGGAGCGCAAAAAGCAGAGCGACTCTGAGGAGAAAATTGCAGCACTGAAGGAATCGCTGGCAGCGTTGAGAAATAAATAATATAAGAGGGTGTATCAAAATAGGAGTTATAGGAAGTTGGGCATAGCCCAACTTCCTTTAACTTCTCTTTTGACACCCTTTTCTTTTTTTAAACCCTTTCTATATATGCTTAAACATTTCTTCCTAATCCTTTTCTCCATCATCGTCCTTGCATCGTGTGGTGGTAACGACGACCCTGGTAATCCGGTAGAACCATTTGTGCCTACCAAGACTAAGAACACCTTGTTTGTATTTATGCCATATACAGCCAACAACAATGGTGGCAATAGTCTGTACTTTAGCTTGAAGGTAAACCTTGAAGACATGGAGCGAGCTATTGAACAAGAGAAAGGACTTGGCAACTCGCAGCTTATTGTCTTCATATCTGAGAACATCAAGACAAGCCACCTTATATATATAGGCTATAACAAAAACAAAGGCAAATGCCAACGCGACACCCTAAAGACATACACCGACTACGACTATACAATACCCGACGGCATAACATCTTTGCTTACCACCATTAAACAAATGGCACCTGCCGACAACTACTCTATGATTATTGGTTGCCACGGAGAGGGATGGATGCCTAAACCTAAAAGCACTCAAACACGCTACTTTGGTGGTACAGCCATACCTATAGATATATCCAACTTTAACGAAGGTATAAAGAATGCTGGAATGAAGATGAACTTCATACTGTTCGACGACTGCTATATGTCGGGAATAGAAGTGGCTTATCAACTGAGAGAATCATCCAACTATCTCATTGCCTCTACAAGCGAGATGATGGGATATGGCATGCCATATCACCTTATATTGAAGTATATGCTTGCCGACAATCCCAACTACGAGGCGCTATGCGAAGACTTCACTAAATTCTATATAACATATAAAAGCGGAATCCAACCTATGCCATATGGCACTATTGCCGTGACCGATTTGAGCCAAACAGAAACTATGGCTACATTTATGAAAACGGTCAACAACACACACACCTTCGACATCGACAAGATAGACGAGGTGCAAGACCTCGATGTGGAACACTTCGACCCTACCGTTTACTTCGACTTCGGTAGTTATCTGCGTGTATTGTGCGGCGATGATGCCACCACTTATACAGAAGGTACAAAGTTGCTTGATAAGCTTGTGCCGTATAAAGGTACAACGGGCATGATATACTCAGGGGCAGGAAATAAATCACTGAAGCTTAAGGAATACTCTGGTCTTACCATATCCGACCCTTCGATTAATGTCAAAGCCGTAGAGACAAAGAAGCAAACAGCTTGGTGGAATGCCACACATTAAGCCCCAAAACCTGAGCCTACTTGGTAGAAAAGTCTTAAGTATTGGTAAACTATTACGCTTTTAAGTAATTTAAACATAAAAGATGCGCTATGGATTTTTTTTTCTAAAGTAAAGTCGTATCTTTGCATCGTAGTTTTTTCTCATTAATTAGCTATCTGGGTCTCAGCTCTTCGTGATGAAGGGTTGGGACATTTTTTTTAAATTAATTGCCAGTTAATATCTAATAATTCGAAACTAATATCTAACAACATACGTTAAAATCGATATTCCACAAACAGTTTTTGTGTGTATCCGCAACCAACAAATGGGCATTTAAAGTATCTTTGCCAATAGAAAAATCTAAAACATTAGATAAACCCCTCAATCATATATAAACATGAAAGATTTCAATACATTAACACGTGCCGAGATGCAGATAATGAATATTCTGTGGGATAAAGGTTGTGGTATGACAACGCACGAGATAATAGACGTTTATCCCGAGCCACGTCCCGCCTACTCCACTATCGCCACATTTATGAAAATTCTTACGCACAAGAAGTACGTAACATCTTATAAACGCGATGGCGGAGGCAAGACATACGTGTTTTCGCCTTTAATAACAAGAGCCGAATACACACGTCATGCTATGAAGGAAGTAAAGAAATCGTTCTTTGGCGGCAGCCTTCACTCGCTCATTTCGTTCTTTGTGAAAGAAGAGAATATCTCGGACGAGGAACTGGAGGAGATACTAAGTCTGATAGACAAAGGAACGGAGAAAAGAGACAATTCAAAAACAGAAGAACTATGATTCTACCTTATATTATAAAATCAGCCTTGGTATTGGCTATGCTATACGTTTGCATCATGCCATTGCTTGAGAAGGAGACATTTCATCGGCTCAACCGAATAATCATACTTGGATGTCTGATCCTTTCATTTATTGTTCCGTTTATTCACTTCACGGGCGGCACAAATCCAACAGTAAATATGCTTCGCCAAGCAGTACAACTACCAGAAATAATGATAGACGGCAATGAAAGCGAACAGTCGATATGGAATTTGGCTGACATCATGATCTGTATATATATAATAGGTGTAGTGGCTATATTCACAATGACAGTGGTTCAAACAGCCTCTCTGATACTGCGTTTGCGCAAATGCGAGCATATAACCGACAACAGTGGCAACATCATTGTTCTTACAGATTATGCCATTAGTCCGTTCTGCTTCTTTCACTATATAGTGATGAGCCACGACGATTATACCAACAACCGTGGGTTCATACTCACACATGAGCAAGAGCATATACGCTTGCACCACTACATCGACCTCGTCGTTCTTCAATTAGCCACTATAATACAATGGTTCAATCCCTTTGTGTGGCTGATAGGCAAGAATCTTAAAGCCATACACGAATTTGAGGTGGATGAGGCGGTATTAAACAAAGGCATTGATGCAACACAATATCAACAATTTCTTGTAATAAAGGCGGTTGGCAATCGTCTGCAGCCCTTTGCCAACAACCTTAACAAAGAGTCACTAAAACGAAGAATCATTATGATGAACCAGAAAAAATCAAACAGATGGATGATGCTCAAGGCATTGTTCGTTATCCCAGTGGCAACACTGGCAGTAAGCGTATTTGCCAACACTACGAACATGAGTAATATGGCAAAAGCAGCAAACACCACAACAAACAGCATATCAACAAACAATATGCAGACAAAACAATCTGACACAGAAACCTTTAGAGTTGTTGAAGTGATGCCACAATTCAAAGGCGGAAACAAAGCTTTGATGGAATATCTTATGATGAATGTAAAATATCCAGAGTCTGCTGCCAAAGCCAAGCAGCAAGGCAGAGCTGTTGTAGGATTTGTTGTCAAAAAAGACGGAACTGTTAGCGATGTCTACATTGTAAAGTCAACCGGCTATGATGTGCTCGACAACGAGGCTATGCGTGTGGTTAAGTCTATGCCAGCGTGGGAACCAGGCAAGCAGAAGGGCAAGCCCGTTGATGTGAAGTACTTTGTGCCGATAACCTTCAGACAAAAATAATTGAGAAAAGGGAATGTAAGAATACTGTTGCTGTATTTTTACATTCCCTTTATTGTGTATTAACACTTAAACCTTTCTCAACTTCAAGTCAGCAAGCAGAACAGCCAATTCTTTTTCTTCTTTTGCTGCATTCTTTGATTTCCATGCCACAATAAAACGTACGCTTGCCGATGCAACATTATAACCCTTAGTCTCCCATTTGGCAAGTTTGTCTATCATGCTTTGTGAGAGTCGGGCTATGGCTTTGCCTGTTGGAGCACAACACAGATATGGAGCTTTATAAGTAAGTTCGTCACCACTACGCAAGGCAAGAACTTCCTGTTTGCTATATTTGAAATAATCAAGATATACATCCTTGTGCGAGAGTTGCAGCACAATTTTCTCCGGCACAGCGTATTGATGAGAATCCATGATGCGCTGACAATTATGTATACTGTCGAATACGTCACCATTGGTATGGATATACAGATTATGCTTAGCTCGGGTTATTCCTACGTAATATCTACGCAGAAGATCGTCAGTGTGATTGAATTTATCGGATATCAGCATATACACATTGTCAAACTCTCGACCTTTCGACTTATGGACTGTAGACACCACCACTTCGGCATCTGAAACATCACAGAAATCCTCCACCGACGACTCAAATACAAACTCTCGCAAGTCGCTATAGTATTTGGCACGGTTGGTCAGCTCAAACATCTCCACGCAGCGATGCACGTATTGCAGACTCTTGCTCATAGCATACTTGCTGAAAGTCTTCTGCTTCGCCTCCTCCCATGCCTCATCAGCGATGAGTGGTGACTGCTTTCTGCTGTCAACACACTTCATAAAATAACGCATCTCCATCAGATTGGAAAACCGCAATCCTTCCAACGACTGTATCAGCTTGGCTTTTACACCGCGACCGTTCAGCAACGCAAGCATAACAACCGCTTCCTCGTTGGTCTGCGTCAGTATGCACGTAGTTCCATTGCCACGCTTCATTATGTCGTCGGCAACGGGCAGAAACATGTATTTGGAGATATGACGTGTTATTCTTACCTCACCATCATCATCACTCATCGACAAAATCGGGGCTGTCTTAAGTCTATACCTTACCGACTTGACAAAATCGTTTGCTGCTCCAACAACGAGGCGTGAGCTGCGATAGTTCTCAGTCATCTCAATGAAACGTCCACCTGGTTCCTTACTCAACTGATACATAAACTTCGAATCTGAGCCACGAAACTCATAAACATTCTTGTAGAAAAGTCACAAAATATGTATACCTTTGTCTCCTGCAATGGACAAGATGACACGTGAGCAGCGCCATCGCTGTATGGCGTCTATACACAGCAAGGATACAAAGCCGGAGATGATAGTGCGGCACTACTTGTTCGGCCGAGGATTTCGCTATCGGCTGAACCATCCCCGCTTGCCCGGTCGTCCCGACATTGTAATGCGCAAGTATCGCACAGTGGTGTTTGTCAACGGCTGCTTCTGGCATGGACATGAGGGTTGCCAGTACTACCGATTGCCCAAGACCAACACCGACTTCTGGCATGCTAAGATAGAACGCAACCGCGAGCGTGACCGAAAGGAACAAAAACGGCTTGCCGAAATGGGATGGCACTGCATCACGATATGGGAGTGCCAACTAAAGCCTGCTATACGGCAGCAGACATTGGAGTCGCTGACTTTCACACTCAACCATATATTCCTTAACGACCACACTACACACCGCTACCAACTGCCTGAGGAAGAGAGCAGCATGGCGGCGGAACCCCATAATATTCCTTGACAAAGAATAAACCTATAAAATGAAATGAAACATGGAAGAAAACGATCCTATTACTTTTTGTGTGAGCATAATGGCAATGATAATAATGGCTATACCGATCCGAATGATCTGCCTACAGACGGATGCGGTAACAGCAAATGGTAAAAAACAACAGCTATATGGAAAACATCGAAGTAATGGTGATTCTATTCATCATTGTTGTGCTGGGCTATACCTTGTGCAAGCTTGGCTACATGGGCGACCGATTCGACCAGAAGTTATCATCAATATTTATTGACATCACGTGTCCGGCATTGATTCTGTCGTCGGTAATGGGTAAGGAATTGCCCGACCGCACATTAATCTTACCTCTACTCGGAGTAGGTTTTCTTACCTAATTTCTGTCTAAGTGACATCCTAAAAAATAGGCACATGGTGTTAATATCGAAATATACATTACATAAATCCCAAACGAATGATACCAAACCCCAAAACACTGCCATTATCCCACATTTTTGTACTATATCCAGCATGGGAGCCATGCAAACAAGATGGCAAACCTGTAATTATGTTATAATATTAAGAAAAAAGCGAAGCCATTGCCAACGCTGAATACAGCATCGACATGACTTCGCTTATAACTAACTTATTTGTTAAAACTATCTACTTACAATATCATTTCCTCTTACTCTAATGTCAGCACGTGGCTTGTGCCATCCTGTGCTGTAAATACGTTCAATCCAACCTTCATCAAATAGTCGCCACTATACTGCTTGCCGTTGCACTCAAGCTCAGAAGCCTTGCCTGGCATAAGGTTGGTTTCCTTTATAGTATACATCTTGTTGGCGTCCAAGCCCTGAAGCTTCACGTTAAGCTGTGGTTCTTTGTAGCGAGGATGCAAGTCGTAGGCAAAGAGTACGGCACGCTGCTTGTCCTTGCTTACATAGTTGATGGCGCAGTGGCTACCCTCGTATGGAGAAACCAAGCGATACTGGTCGCCCTCAAGAATCATCGGCTTCATGTCGTTGTAGTTCTTTACTGCCTGCTGCACAAACTTATAGTCGTCAGCCGAGAGCGACTTGAGGTCGATATCGAAGCCAAGCTTGCATGAGCTGCATACATCGGTGCGGAACTTAACTGATGTGTTCTTGTTCCAGTTGGTTACATGCGAGCCCATTGTCTTAGCCGGGAAGAACTTAGACAAACTCCACTGTATGTAGATGCGCTCGTATGGGTCGGTATCGTCCGAGCACCAGAACTCGGTGAAGTACTTCAGCATCTCATAGTCCATTCTGCCACCACCGCCAGAGCAAAGCATCATAGGAAGCTTAGGATACTTGTTGTGGATGCGTGTGAGCACATTGTAGATGCCACGCACATGGTCGATGTAGAAGTTGCCCTGATTCTGCTTGTGGTAAGGCGAGTAGATATTGGTAATGACGCTATTGCAGTCCCACTTGAAGTAAGCAACGTCCGGATTCTCGGTCATAATGCGGTCGACAATGCCAAACACATAATCCTGAACCTTAGGGTTAGAGATATCGAGCACCAACTGGTTGCGATAATAATATGTCTCACGCTGTGGCTGCATAATAACCCAGTCGGGATGCTTCTCGAAGAGTTCGCTCTTTGGATTAACCATCTCTGGCTCAATCCAGATACCAAACTTCACTCCTGCCTTCTTGGCATCTCTTACCAATCCTGGTATACCCTCAGGCAACTTAGTCTTTGTAGCATCCCAATCGCCAAGACCAGCATGGTCGTCCTTACGAGGATACTTATTGGCAAACCATCCGTCGTCAAGCAAGAACATATCCACACCAAGATCCTTTGCATCCTTCATCAATTCGGCAAGACTCTTCTGGTCGAAGTCGAAACCTGTATTCTCCCAGTTGTTAAGAAGAGTAAGACGATCGTCCATACCCATGTTCACCTGATACTGTCGAGCCCAATTGTGCAAGTTGCGCGAAGCCTCACCCATACCATTATCGCTCATGGCAAAAATAAACTCAGGAGTTGTGAATACCTCGCCAGCCTTCAGCTTATAGTCGGAAGCATAAGGGTTGATGGCAGGTATAACACGCAAGGCACCAACATTATCTACCTCGAAAGTAAAACGGAAGTTGCCAGGCCAGCCTATTGTACCAAGCATCACCTTGCCTTCATTCTCCTTGGCAGGTTCGTCAAAGCCAAGCTCGAAGAAAGGCTCAGCCTGCATGGCTGCACGTGTGCCAAGCTTTGTATCTATAATCTTCTTGCCCGTGCTCAGCTGTGTGGTTTCGGGCTGTCCCTCCTTAGCCCAGTCGCTATGATAGTTGGTAAGGAAGTACTTGTTGGCCTTGAAGTAGAGCATTGTAGAGCTATAGCGCCATAGTGTGATGGGGGCCTTCTCCTTATGCGATATCTCGCTCCATGCCTTGATGACGTTCTCCTTGGCATAAGCTACATAATGAAGCTTCACTGTCAATGGATAAACCTTGTCCTTAAGCGTTATTATGGTCTCGGTGCCACCCTTCACAGCCTTCTGCTCAGATGACTGATAATATAAATAGGTGGTCATGTTGCCGTCGGCATGAGTTACGGCTACAGCAGGCTCAAAGAAATCCTCGGCTCCAGATGTGGCATACACTTCGTGTCCACGCTGGCAAACAGCTCCGTCTGATGCCGCATAAACATCCCACTTCAGGTTGTTGTAATCGGCAGGATTCAAGAATTTGTCGCCAAGATAAACCTGGTAAAGGCGGCCCTTAGGCGATACTTTCATCACAAGGTCGGTCTTGTCGGTCGACACACGGATGATGTCTTGAGCGAATGTCATAACAGATGTCATACACATCGCTGCAATTAGCATAATAGACTTTTTCATAGTCATTTGGTTTTTAATATTGATTGTTAAATAATTATGTTATAAACCTTTATCTAAATTAGAACTTGATGCCTGCGCTGAACTCCACAGTGAACGGACGCATATAGCTGCCGCTCATATACTTGCCTGCATACTTGCCTGCCTCTTCCTTGGTGATAAGCTCCGAACCGCTGATTGTTCCCTTGGCACCCTTCTCGTTGAAGATATTAACTACACTCATGCCAAGGCTTAGCTTCTTGTTGACATTCCAGTTGATGCCGCCAAAGGTCTCCCAGTGGCCGTTGAAGTAGAGAGCCTCCTGAAGGTTGGCATAGGTCTTGCCAAAGTAGCGGAAGCTGAGCCAAGCGTTGAGGTTCTTGGTGATGTCGTACTTAGGGTCAAGCTCAATGAGCACCTGCGGAATCTCCTTAACAATCATATTGTTGGCATTGACGCCCATTGTCTGGCCATCGCTGAACGTTACACTTGCGTTATAGTTCTTGTACACCGGCTTCTGATAGGTAAATAGGGCGTGCATGTGGAAGTTCTTTATAGGATTAATCTCGGCAGAAGTTGTCCAACCCAAGGTCTGGATGTTGTAGATAAGCAATACTGTCTTGCCCTCCGATGTGCCAGGCTTGGTAAGGTTCTGCTGGTCGATGTTGTTCGACTTTGATATATATGTCACCATAGACGAGAGGTCGAGCCAATTGTTCTTATAGAAGATACCGCCACGAACCAATGGTATGGTTACACGCTTGTACTGCTCTTCGGTAGGACCTGTTCCGGCATACTCGCTGATGCGTGGAAAGCGTGTGGCTATAGTGGCGTCGGCTGTAAGACCAAACTGCTTGGTAACGTTATACGTCATCTGCAAAGTGGCTGCATAGTTCAGCTTGTTCTTGGTTACATTTGCTGGTGCTATATTATGCTCAGCAGCAACAATCGAGCCATCCTCTGCTCTTGAGTAGGTGTTGTAGTTGCCAAGATGGAAGCCGTTGAAGCGCGAGGCAGAAATTTGGTCGGCTGCCATGCGATAATACTCCAAACGTCCGCCGTAGAACACCTTAAACTTAGGCGACACTTTCCACTCGTCGGTAAAGTATACCGCAAGCTTATTCTCCGAACCCTTGGTATATTCAGGACTTAGCTCGTTATATCCAAATGTTTCCGAACGTTTGGCAGTAAGGGTAGGATCAAGCGGATTGACATACATCTGACTCAATGTACGTGGATAAGCCTCAACAGTGCCAGCCCACTGGAATGATGACGAATAGTAGTTAAGGTGGTAGTACCACTCGTTCAAGCCTATCATCAGCTTGTGGCTGCCCAGCTGCTTGCTAAGCTCTGTAGTCAAGAGAGCATTGCTAACCTTGCCTGTATGCAACCATGTGCGTCTACCCTCAATCAGTCCGCTGTAAGCCGAGCCATCTGAAAGTTGATATCCGTCGGCCTCAGTAACCTCAGAGATTGTGCTGCCTCCATAGTCTACATAGTTGGCACGAGGAGCGTTCATATATTTGGCATTAAGTTTCCACAACCAACCATTGTCAAACTGATACTGGCTGATAAGAGCCACCTCGTTGGCACGATTGTCGTTGCCATCGGTCATATTCCACGTCTCCATTTTGCCCGTCTTGGTATTGAGATACTTAAACGAGCCTTGACGCTGTACATACGAGTCCAAGCCTGGGTCAAAGCCGGCAAGCTTCTTTATGCTGCCATCGCCGACATAGATAAACGGCGCCGCATTGGCAAAGTTGCCGGGATTCTTGCTGTTGGAATACTTATATAATAAGGAGATGCGTCCCTTGCCATCACCAAGGATACGTGTCAAGCCGAGATGATAAATCTGTGTGCGGTCGGCATAATCGGTAAAACGCAGCTTGAAACTACCCGGATCGAAGTTCTGATACATACCGGCAGTATACAACCATTTGTCGCCAATACCACCAGAGAGATTAAGGTCGAAGTTCTGCATTCCAAAATGGTTTGCCTTATAGTTGAGCTTTCCGCTAAACTCCTTTTGTCCCAACTCGCTAAAAGCCGATACAGCATAAGCAATATTACCAGTCTTTATGGCACTCTCCGACGGTGTCATGAGGTCGGTACCCTTGAGCGAAGCATCACTACGCCAATGAGCAGAGAGCTTATGCACCGACGAAGAGTAAACCGCTGGTAGTCCATTCTCATATACGGTGACGTCTTCACTCGGTAGTCCTATCTGAATCTCGCGTGGCTTATTTGCATCAGCAGCATTGAGCATAACATTTCGCTCCTCTTTCTTGAGCTGCTCCGAATCATTTGTTGAATTGTTTTCTGTATGCGTTTGTGCATACATACCCGTAGAGGCAGAAGCCAAAAGGGCAAATGAAAAAGTTTTGAGTTTTAGGTTCATAATCGTTTATGTTTTGTTTTCGGTTGCAAAGTTAGCTGCTATATCGGCAGAATGTATGTGTACGTAAACTGGAAGTAGACGAACCAAAAGAAACAAAAGCGCATAAACCACTAAGTATCAGAGTCTTTTAAAGTTTATGCTTTTTTATTAAAGTAGATGGTTTTATCTCAATAATAATTAGTATATTTGCAGCCTAAACCCTTAAACCAATCGTTATGCGGCTGATATTATACCTCCTTTTCATCCTTACGCCAATGCAAATAATGGCAAAATCGACCTTGGCTACAACAGATATTGTAGACGAGCAGCACCTTCTGAAGCTTCTCGACGAGTACATAGATAGACGCGAGCTATATACCGAACAAAAGGAAGAGAAGATTAAACAACTGAAGATAAAACTGCGAATAGCTCACAACAATGACAAACGCTTATCTATTCTCGACGCTATATACCGCGAATACTATACCTATAATTACGATTCGGCTATGGTATACGTCAATCGTGGACTGTCACTTGCACTAAGCGATAACAATACCTACTATGTAACACTCAACCGTATAAATCGTGCTGCCGTACTGTCTACGGGCGGTTTCTATAGTCAAGCCGAAACCTTGCTAAATGAAATTGGAGAGAAAAACGTACCACAACAACTCAAACAATACTATTACTATACCACAACTTGGCTATATAATTATTGGGAATCATTCTGCGACAAGTCAGAGTTTAAAAACTATTACCGCCAAAAGAAACTGCAATTTCTACGGCTAACGGTCAATACCACACACAGCAACTACGTTGGGCTGTATGCCTATCTTAGTGGTGAGCTCGCTTATCTCGAAAACCCATTAGGCAAGGACGTGCTGCGCCATTACACTATAGCCATCAACAATAGCCCGGTAAACAGCCGCGTACATGCATCTGCCGCTTACTGCATAGCACGCTACAACCGCGAACTGGGCAACATGCAACTCTACGAAAAATACATTGTAGAAGCTGCTATATCAGATATTGTTTGCCCACTGAAAGAGAATCTCGCCTTGCAAGAATTATCAACCTATCTATATAAGAAAAATTCTAAATATGCCAACTACGCAGCACGATACATATACATATCTATGGAAGATGCACAATTCTACAACAATCGCTTACGAATGCTCGAAATATCAAACATTCTGCCTATTATAGCTAATGCCAATCAAGAGGCATTGGCACATAAGGAGCGTATTGTGCGTGGGGTGCTTGCCGTGGTAAGTTTCCTATCGCTCGTGTTGTTTGCGATGGCAATATTCGGCTATAAGCAGAACAAATGGCTGGCGCGAAGCCGACGCGAGGTGAAGAGCCAAAACCTTAAGCTTACCGAGCTGAACGAGAAACTGATAGCCACAAACCATCGACGCGAGACATACATGCGATTGTTTATGGACATCAGTGCTGTATATATACGCAAACTGATAGAATATCGCAAACTTGTAGGGCGCAAGATTAAAGCCAACCAAACTGCCGACCTGCTAAAAACCATCAACAGCTACAAGCTTGCCGAGGAGGAGGCTACAACTTTCTATACCCGTTTCGACCGTGCGTTTATTGAGCTATACCCCAGTTTTGTGGAAGAACTCAACCATCTGCTGCTGCCCGACGCCAAGATAGAACTGCCATCCCCCAACAGCCTCACTACCGAAGTGCGCATATTTGCCCTAATGCGCCTTGGCGTGACAGACAGCCAGGAGATAGCCACACTGCTGTTCTACTCCACCCAAACCATTTACAATTACAAGTCGGCAATGCGTACACGCGCAATAAACCGCGAAACATTCGACGAAGACATAAATAGATTATGCCATGTAGGATGATAATCCAAAAATACTTGAAATTGCGAATATTCAAATGCAAAATACAGCACAAAAATTGATGTGTTATTACCGAAAAAAGCACCAAACAGTTGAGGACATTCAAAAATAATTGCTAAATTTGCAAATTATGGAAGATAGAGTATTGCGCGAATTGCCTCCGCTGCTCGACAGCGACTTCATGTATGTGGCGGACCGGCGAAAGAAAGAATTCACCTACCCAATACACAAGCATGAAGTCTTTGAGCTTAACTATGTGGAGGAAAGTATTCCAAGCACATTACTTTTCCGGCATTGGCCATAATGATGCTGTCAAGTATTGCTAATGCCGAAAATATCAGTATCGACAACTCTCCCCTCTCGTTCGAGGGCAAATCGTTCTCGGGCGAATATCTCATGCAGAATGGCTTGGAGATACCTTATGGAAACAACGCACCATTGGGCAAGGCCAACGAATGGGCAAGCCGCGTACTGCTGATTGAAGTAGCAGTAGTAATTGGTCTATTAGTTGAAATTATCAATATTTCTTATATTCTGCAAGTGCCTTTTCCATTGCCTTGCGTCCATATTCTATTATTTCGCTGCCACGCTCAAAGTCCATCAGTCCGAAGGCATCAGTAGGAATGTCTACGCAGATGTCGGGCGGCGTAAGGGCTATAGCCATCTGTGCATTGGTCTCCACAGCCACCTGAGCTACACGCATAGCCATATTCAGATAGTTCTCCGACAACTGGAAGTTGAGCTTCGGCACGCGCTGCCTTATCCACTTAGACACACGCCCCTGCGGCTTTTGTGGTTTCGGCCGCTGCTGCAAATAACCCGACTTCGTTCCACTGTCAGGTGCGCAGGCATTGACAGCCACAAGCATATCGCCCTTACGGCGTTCAACCCTATTGAGTGGAAGAGTGTTGTGCAGACTGCCATCAACAAGCACTTCGCTACCTATGCGCACTGGCGAGAACACTCCTGGAATGGATATCGACGCACGCACAGCCTCGCTGAGCGAACCTTCGCGAAACACATGCTCACGCCCAGACACAAGATCGGATGCAACACAGCAGAATGGTAGCGGCAAGTCCTCAATACGCACACCCTGCGTCATACGGTCGAACAATTGACTGAGATTGTCGGCAGTGGCTATATGGTCGAGGCCAAGCGACACATCAAGCAGCGACAATATCTGGCGCCTATCTGCCGACAACACAGTCGACTTAAGCTCATCAAGCTTGCCCGCTGCAAACAGTCCGCCCACAAGCGCCCCCATCGACGTGCCGGCTACCGAAGTAATGTTGTAGCCCCGCTCCTGCAAAACCTCTATCACACCTATATGAGCAAAACCACGTGCTCCGCCACCACCCAGCACCAAGGCTATATCACGACTTTGGCGGCATGGCAAAAACTTATTTATATATTGCAAAAATCTTTTCATTTGTTGCAAATATAATAAATCAATGCCATACCGCCAAAAAAGATTTGTATTTTTATGGCTTTACGAGTATGCCTATTAGCGCGCCATAAAATACCTGAATCAGCAAACAGCGAACCTTGTATTACTACTGTTTTGTCCCAATTGTCAATGGCAACAGGGGTGTCGAGCGGTGTGGCTTAGGTAGTATAATAATTGATTGTAGTAGTTAGAAAAATCCCCGTCACTTGTGCAAGTGGCGGGGATTACATGTTTTTTCCCCCTTAGTTCTTTTTTTTACAAATCTTTGTCAAAAATTTAAAACGCTTAATCATTCTTTATACGTAAATTTGCAGCGTGATACTAATAACTAAGAATTATACAACTTAAACCTAAAGACAAATATCTCTATGACTACAGCTATTATCTTTTTACAATTGGCCATTGTAGTGGCCCTAATCTTTAAAGGTGCCCGAGTAGGTGGCATCGGACTCGGTATTTATGGTATGGTAGGCGTATTTATACTTGTCACCTACTTTGGTCCGCTTACGGCGTGGGCTATCTTATAATCCAATTCATGTAATACTAAAGATGAAAACTAATTACATTAAAATAGCATTGGCATTATTGACCGCAATGCCAATGCACACTATGGCGCAAGGCACCAACAACGGACTTGGCGACGACGACATAGATATAAAGTCGCTATACGAGATGGTGACAAAACACGAACAGAAAAGCAAGGCCTTAAAGCTGTACTTCAACTATGGTATGAGCAACCAGACTATGTACGACTCGCGCAACGGAGAATGGAACTCGCATATGGCCAACCGTTACCTTAAGGTGGAGATGATAGGTTGGCTTACCGATAAGTTGTACTACCGTTTTCGCCAACGCCTTAACAAGTCGCACGAGGCACAAAGCGAGGACGGATTTGCCAAGGCTACCGACTATATGATGGTGGGATGGAAGTTTAACGACCATTGGTCTGTTCAGGGAGGCAAGAAGTGTCAGGCATTAGGATCATTCGAATTTGACGAGAATCCATTGTTTATATACCAATACTCAGACATTGAGAACAATGTGGACAGTTCGAAGGGGGCCGTCAACCTGCTATACAACGCTACGCCCAACCAGCAATTCTCCATAGAGGTGAGCAATACCTACAACGGCAAGCTTAAGGACGAGTTTGGCGAAAACGCCAAGGTTACCAACGGCAATATAATAGGTACCGACGAAAATGGTGCTGCAAAGATAAATACTGCATTGTTGGAAAAATCAAACGTCCCTCTTGCCTACAGCATAGGATGGAACGGCAAGATGCTAGACGGCAAATTGCAGACACGCTGGTCGTACACTATACGCACACAAGCAAAGCATAAGTACAGCCGATTCCTAAGATTGGGACAGAAGCTCAACCTAAACAACCTACAATGGTACATCGACTACAATATGACCTACGACGACTTGGACAGAATGAAAATTGCATCTAACGAGTTGGCGGATGTGTTACCCACTAACACAGAGGGCAAAATATATGTAGGAAAGATTAGATACCAAGGCTGGGTTACAAAAATGAACTGGCAGTTTGCTTCCGACTGGAACCTTATGCTTAAGGGTATGTACGAAACAACGAGCCTTACTAAATCAGAACAGTTCAACAACTATCGCAAGGCATTAGGCTATGTAGGAGCCGTGGAGTATTATCCAACAAGAAAGGAGAAACAAGACTTGCGCATTTTCCTGGCATATACGGGCCGAAAATACAAATATACCAAGCAGAGCCTGATGGCCAACTACAACACCAGCCGCATTGAATTGGGACTGATGTACAGAATGAAGGTTTTGTAAGATGACAACTTGGTTGCCACGGTATTAACAACTATCACATCTTGCGCAAGACCATGCGCGACTATCCCGACTTCATCATAGCAAATGCTTATGTCAAGTTGGCTGCCGCACAAACCAACCACTCTCTTGGTGTTATCAACGACGAGATTGCAGGCGCAATGTCCGAAGCTTGCCGTGAGATTATCGACGGCAAGTGGCACGAAAACTTCCCTATCGACATGATTCAGGGCGAAACCATTAACGACATGCTGAAGAATACGGCACAGATTGTACATTCGCGTCATAGGTCTGTGAACAACTTTGTCATGAACCTCATCTCAGCATTGGGAGCTTATTGTTTCTTTGACAACAAGCCCAAGGCTTTGCAGGGGTACTGCATCGAAAACACAAAGCAGCTCTCGTTGTTCTAAAGACAGAATAATCTCTTTCGATTCTTTATATACAGCCCATGTCTGATGGCATGGGAAGAGAACTCGCGTATCTGTCTTCACATGCAACTAATCACTATTATATTCCGAACTGGGGTAATCAGTTATAAAATACATATTTTTTGAGTGACGAAGTCAGGAAAAAATTCAGAATTAAAACAAGTATACGGCTATGATAAAGCATTGTCGTATGGGATAGATAGTATGCAGATGCAAGGTGCAATAGTCATTTTTGCAGCAAATATCAAGAGAATATTGCGATTAAGCTAAGAAGCTCTATTCGAATAGCCCAAGTACTGTGATATAGGCGTTTTATAGCCTATATAAGGCCCTATATAAAACTATATCAAGAAATAAAAAAGCAGATTGCAAAACCGACATAACGGCTAATGCAATCTGCTTTTGTGTCTTAAAACGTAGAATTTACTTCTAAAAGGCTACCTTTTTCAGTGCCCTCCATAGACCCTGTTCTACTATGGTTTGCAAGACTATACACACCCTCTCACACGAGGAGGGGGAAACCACGCGGGAAATGGAATTTACATCACATTCGATTATTATTTCTTCATCGGTACAATCACCTCTTCTTTTTTTACGATTACATGATCAAAGCCATCATTAGAGGGTATAAAATGTAACGGTACAATACGTGTAAGGCGAGGCGATACAGCATGGTTTGAATTATGTACATGATACACATAGAAGAGGTTGCCCTTCTTGTCGGCAAACACGTCGCCATGTCCTGATCCATTCTCGCCCACTATAGAGCGGTGAATGATACGGTTGTTAGCAGGCTTATGCCAAGGCCCCATTGGCGAGTCGGCCACAGCATATCCTACAGCATAATCGCGACTCATAAAATGGTTGGCCGAGTAAAATAAATAATATTTACCTTTATGTTTAATGACCGTAGGGCCCTCCATGATAGGCGCTGCGGGATAGTCGGGGGTATTCTCCCACGCCTCAGTGTTGCCGAGACATTGTTTCAGCGTGCTGGGATCGATGCTCATAGTGTTCTTATCATAGGCTGCCACCCATAAATAATTTCCATTATTGAAGCGCACGTGATAGAGATACGTCTTGCCATCATCATCGGTGAAGATGAATGGGTCGATATTTTTTTCTGATGCATCAACGGGCTTCACTTGCTTTTGCGTGAAAGGGCCAGTGAGCGATGACGACTCTGCTACAGCCACCTGCTCATTAGCCGTATAAGCCAGTTGCCAAGTCTTGCCGTTAAGATATAGTTGCGGCGCCCAAAATCCCTTGTCGCCATACACCTGGGGGCCTTCAGTAAGCAGAGGGCCTGTCGATGTCCAGTTTTTTAAATCTTTCGACACCAGCATTGAAAACCCTTGCGGTATAGTGTTGGTAGTACCCGTAAGATAATAGTTCGCACCCTGTCGTACAATAGTGGGATCAGCAAAGGCTATCTGTTCCTCTTTCGACACCGAGAACTGGTAGCGGCAGTGGCTGGTATATTTCTGTCCAGGCTCGAGCCACGGACTTGCCCACTGCGGTTTGTTAGGCGAGTCGGGGAAGTGTTGAGTTTCGAGGCATACCGAGGCATGACGCGGATAACGGAGGCCATGCTTAGCGGCGAACGACGCTTTGAGGAAGTTGCCCGTATATATTTGTATGCCTGGCTCATCGGTATAAACATCGAGACGTATGCCCGTGGTGGGACTATACAGAGCTGCTGCCACCACCTTATCGTTACCCTTTCCTTTGTGCCATGTGTTCAAGCACCAGTTGTGGTCGAAGCCGTGCGCATTGCGTGTCATATCAAACTGCTGGTTGTTAATATCTTTGCTGAGTGCAGTGAAGCGTCTGAAGTCCATCGGAGTGCCAGCCACGCTCAGTTCTTCGCCCGTCGTCATATAGGTAGTGTCGGCAGGTGTATAGCGGTCGGCATTGATATACAGCATTTGGTTTTCGCCATCGTGCGAGGGGTCGCCATTGAGGTTGAAGTAAGAGTGGTTAGTCATGTTAATCACCGTCTTCTTCGTAGTGGTAGCCTCGTAACGAATGTCGATAGCGTTGTCGTGTGTCAGCGTATAGGTAACGATAGCCGTTACCGCTCCAGGGAAGTTGTTATCGCCATCGGGCGAGAGGAGCGTCAGCTGCAAGGTAGAGTCGTTCAGCTGACGTCCGTCATACACCTGATATTGCCAACCTGTGGGGCCACCATGCAGACAGTGTCCGTAGTTGTTTTGTGGCAGCTGTATGGTTTTGCCATCCACCGTTATTTGTCCTTTGTTGATGCGGTTGGCATAGCGTCCGATGGCGGCGCCAAAGTCGCTACTAAAGTTTACGCGGTCAGCATACTGAGCAATATTGTCGTAGCCCAGCACCACGTCGTGCATCACGCCCTTGCGGTCGGGCACCATGATTGATACGATGCGCGCGCCAAAGTTGGTGATGCACACCTCCATGCCCTTACTGTTGCGCATGGTGTAAAGGTGTGTGGCACGCCCCTCGATATTGCTTTCAAAGTGTGCGGGGTCAAGACCTGAAAGGGTCAGGTTATTCGAATTATTAGTCAGCTGGCTACCCATAACATTAGCCCGTACCGCCGTGGAAGTCAACGTTGCCAGTATTACCAGCAACGAAGCACATGAAGAATGTAGTTGTTTCATATCGTTATTTATTATTTATTATTTTTTTATCACCTTCTTAGTTTTTCCTTTGCTATCTTTCAATATGTAGATACCCTTATGCAGTTTATCGTACAGTTTGTAAGCGTCGCTGTCAGCACCCACCTTTTGGCCCATCAAGGTATAAGCTGTTATGGGTAACTGACTGTTAAATACATCATCGAGTGTAGACGAAACATCGCCAAAGACGCTATCTATACCCGATATTGTTGTGATGGGAGCCCACTTAAAGTTGTCAAATAGCGCAATGCAGTTGTGCGAGCGCACGCCCGTGCGTCCTGAGATGAAGGGCAGCGGGTCAGTATAAGTAATGACGGGCGTGGCCTCATCGTTTAGATAACATTTTATGGTGGCACCCTCAACCACCGCCTTCAAGTGGTAAGATTGGTTTACGTAGAAGGCGCGGTTTTTCGAGGCCAGCGTGGTCCAACCATAATTCTGCTTGCCCAGCACCACCGCGTTATTGCTGATGCCAAAGAAGTAACCTTGCTGGAAGTCGGTGCCCAGCGTAGTATTGTCATTGGCACCGCCTATTGATGGGTTGTTGGTGCGGAAGATAAGGCCCGCGTTGATGCCGTTTGTACAAGTGACGTCGCACTCTACGCTATAATCGGTCATGCCAATGTCGGTGAGTGCACCTGCAACATTTTTACCGAATAACGGACTGCACATCTGTCCATCAACAGCCTTCCATACACCTTCGGTGTGCTTCCATATTTTTGAGATGCTGGTGTCGAAGGTGTCTTCATAGGTCTTAGGCGTGGCCGTGCCGCGCTTTATCAGCATTTCATACAGTGTAACGTCGCCATCTATCACCTCTATGCGCAAGGTGGTGCGGCCGTTGGGCAACTGTATGTCGTTGATAGGTGCCACGGCCCATGCACCACCTGTTGCGGGCAGCAGCACATTGTCTTTCACCACCTCATCGCCTGCCAGCAAGCGCACATGTGCTGGTGCGCTCGACTTATAGCGCAAGCCCATGTTATACAGTAGCTTCATGCGCACATTAATATTATATTGCAGCCAGTGGCTTTGCTTCAGGTGCATCACCTCGCACATGCCATAACTCAGGGCAAAGTTTTCGCGCTCGGCGCCAATGCTCTGCTCCTTACACAGGGTAGCGGGTATGATGCCTGGCACAGGAAGGTTTACATCTAAGATGCCCGAACCATCAACATAGGGGCTGAGGGCAATGTATGAGAAGTCGGCCTTACAGCCATGCGACACGTAACCCACCGAGCCACCTTTCTCGCCCGTAGTAGTAGTGGTGCGCAGCAGTCCATCGACAAACACTTTCAGGCGTGTACCCTTCTTTTCAAGGCGTATGCTGTGCCATGCCTGTGGGGTAAAGTCGCCCACCAGGTTATACGTTGCCTTCAGTGTTCTTACACCTTGGCTACAGCTGTATAGCTCCAGTTTGGCCTCGGCAGCGTTCAGCAGCGCCTCTTGATAATTGTTAGCATCGGCATAGGCGTATAGGGCGCCAAAGCATCCGCTGGTCTCGCCTTGGGCAAGCCTCATCGTAAATTCGGTCGTGAAGGTATCTTCGGCATAAGGCGTAAACACCGCCATAGCGTTTTCGGCCGACGATGTTTGAGCCAGATAGTCGCTGTTCACAATGCTCCATGTGCCACCGTTTGTGCTCCAGTCGGGGCCTATCTCGGCACGATCAAAATAGTCGCACGGCGCTATGATGGGTGCATCTTGCATCCAAGTGGTGTTGCCCAACATCATCATCTTATCGCCATTCCATGCTATGCGGTCGAGGTCGAGTTGGCGCTGCGTGCGTCCGCTGGTACGCGTCATGTTGTGATAGCAGAAATAATACGAGTCGAGGTCGGGGCCCACGAAGGCCGAGCCGTGACCTAAACCATAATGGCTGTCAACACCATCGGCACTTATCAGGATGGGGTTTTGTTCGGCCTGAGGCGTATAGCGGGCTATCGGCCCTTGGGTGTTTACGGCATAGTCGATACGATAACCATTTGTGAGCACATGGTTGCCCGTATAGATAAGATAATATTTGCCATTGCGTTTAAACACGCCGGGGCCCTCAGTCCACTGGCCGTTCATACAGGCGTTAAGGTCGACATCGGTCCCAAACGAGGTGTGTGTAGGCATCTTGTTGCCTTTAATGCCCGTATGGTCGGCATGATAAAAATACCACTGGCCATCGTCGTCAATAAAGATGCTACCATCAATCTCCTGCTTCAGGTTATCTGTCACCACCTTGAAAGGGCCCGTGGGACTATCACTGGTCAACACATAGTGGCCCAGGCCGTTGGGCGAGGTCACCATATAGAAAGTACCATTCCAGTATTTCACCTCGGGGGCATAGCCATCAACGGCAATGGGGTCGTTGCTCACCACAATGGCATCAGACCAATTAATGAGGTCGCGCGATGTCCAGCACAGCAAGCTTTTTGTGGCCGAACTGCAATACAGATAATACACGCCACGATATTTTATCACTTGTGGGTCGCCCACATCATAACTCTGCTGCCCCGACATCACCACAGGATTTTTCCAACCTTGGGCTTTAGTGTTTACCGTGGGTATAAGCATTAAAAGGCTGGAGACAAAATATTTAAATACATTCATTTTTTACTATTTATATAAGTATTCAACAATTTCGAACATTTTATTTAAACCGTACCTTTTTCTTAAAAAGCTATTAATACTTTTCAACGTTGTCCATTATGGGGTTAAGCCAAAACGTAAACGTTTGTTTGTGCAACAACACGCGAGTGTCGGTTATCATCTCTGGATACTGGCCTACGTTCACCATCTCGTTCACACCCGACTGCTTAAGGTCGATGTGCAAATCGATAGCCGAGGGCAATGTTTTTGCAAGGTATGCGCTGGCACCGAACGTTATTGCCGACGACACCTCCAAGCCAAGGCCCAGCGCATTAGTTTGACGCCAATAACGCACGTCACAGTGGTTACCCCACGCTTGATAGGGTACATAAGGACACTGTGCGTGAGCAACATTATATTTATATTGCCCCACAAATTGCGATGCCTTACGGTCGGCATAGTTTTCCAATGGACCACGTCCGAAATATTCGCTCTGGCACATATCCACTGGCATTTGAAGCGTCATACCATAGCGTAAAGCAAGGGGCACAGCCGTTTCATCGTTGGGCGTTACCGTTTGCTCAACCTTCATTACGCCTCCCTCATTAATGGTATAACAGATAGATAGGACTACATTCTGTTCCTTCAACTCGTATTGCGCTGTTACACAAATATCGGTGCGTTGGGTGCTGTTACTCTTCACCTTTTCGGTTTTCAGCGCAACAAGCGTATAGGTAGGTTTTTCCCATTGGGCAAACTGTTTTTCGCCATTTGCAGCACGATCGTTGTTGGTCAGGGCTCGCCAAAACGAAGGTATTAATGTGCCACCTTCGGCCAGCAGCTTTTGGCCATTGACATCGTAACGTGTGAGCCATCCTGTAGCCTTGTCAAACGCTACTGTGCAGCAAGCGTTTGAGATAACTATGCTTTGCCCGCGTTTCAGCTTTAGTGGGCGCTTGTCAACCATTGATGCTTGCAGGGGCTCAACGCTCGGTTTAAAGGGGCGCACCGTTATTTGCGCCTTTGCCAGTTCTTGATCTTTGGCAATCAGTTCTGTAGCAATTGCCTGATGATAGGAAACATCAAGGGTTAATTCGCCCTTCGGATAAGTTTTAAACAAGTCGGTAAAGCCCAAGTTAATGTTTGTTGTTTTACGAGGTGCCACACTAAAGGGCTTTGTATATACACCATTTTTTACGGGCACACCATTGTGGCGCACCACCCACCTTATATATACATTGCTCAGCGTGTCGTAAAAACTATCGTTGAAAACTTCAAGACGCCCAATGCGTGGGGCATGTGACAGCGTGCTGATACTCTGCATCTGGTAGCGTATCTCTTGCATGGCAGGGGTAGCGGCCTGCATATTGGCTAATGTGCCCTCGCACAGAAAGCCCCCAGCATATTTAGGCTGTCGGTATCGTAACGACATATACTCATCAATAGCACCATAACTATTGCCGTTAGGCTGGGCATAGCTGGCCAAAAGTTGAGGCTTTTCAGCAACAGGATTGCCCATATTGCAGAAGTCGTCGGCCACCTTGGCAGTGGGAGCAAAAGGCGCATACAGTTCACAGCGTTTATCAGTGAATGGCATATCGACCCATATCACGGGGCGCTTTGTGTCTTCCTTCTTCAACTTTTCAAACAGTCTGCTTATCACAACATCGTCGGTATCGGCTTTTCCTACGCTCCACATTATAATACTGGGGTGATTATATAACTGCTTGAAAGCAGCTATGTGTTGACTTCTTCCTAATTCAACACAGGCGTAAAAGCCATATTCGTCGCAGAGATCATACCATAATGGGTCAACCCGATCAGTGCACACGGCATTGATATTATGCGCTTTCAGTAGGCGAAGAATGTTTATCATGTCGACACGACTCATGTTTGGCTGCAGATTGTGCAAGTTGATGCCTTTCAAAAACAAGGGGCAACCATTCAGAAAGAGTTTTGCATAGCGTATAGCTACCAAGCGGAAACCTACCTTTTGCTTCACCTGTTCTGCCAGCCCCTTACCTTTTATGGGTGTGGCGTTGAGACATAACGTATATTGGTATGGCGTTTCGGCCGTCCAGCGTTTCACCTTTTGTACGTCAATAGCAAACTGCTGGCGCACTGGTTTTACTTGCTTTACAAGCTTGCCTTCGGCCACCACTTCTCCATCGGCATCCATCAGGCAGTATGTAACCATACTATTGCCCTGGTTCCAAAACGTAATATCTAACTTTCCGTTTTTAAAAGTGGCACTTTGAGGGCACTATTGTTATTTTTATGGTCATCAAGGGTGGCTTTTTATGCTGGAAAAAACCATAAAAACAGCTTTTTGATTCTATAATCAATTTTTATTTTGTAACAGGTTTTACATTTTGTACGATATTTGCATGAGGGCATAAAGACGTGTTTTTTGACAAGAAGACATGTTCTTCATGTCAAAAAATACCTGTAAGGCATTTCTTCATCACCTGCTGCCAAGCCGAACGCAGCCCAGGCGATAACGGTTCGCAGCTGATTATTTCGAGAGTTTGGCGCAGTTCATTAAGCTGTTCGGGCCAGAATCTCATCTGCTCGTAGGCAAGCTTGATGCACTGCGCCCTTATTGCATAGGGCGACTTGGGGTCGGCAAGTCGCATCAGGCAAAAGTCAATGAAATCGGTACGGATGGCTTCTTCATCGAATGGTTGGCGAAGAAGCAGAGTGAGAATAAGGCGGAGCTTTGTCACGTCTTGCTCTGTGATGGCGCGTTCGATAAGCTGGTCGTGCTTGGCAAACAGCCAAACATTGTCATCCAACGCAAAATGCGTGAACGTCCAAAGCGCATTGACAGCCACACGGCGGTCGTCGTCAAGCGTAAGCTGATAAAGCTGTTCCTTTAAACTATGGTTTTGCTCACCCTGAACAAGCAAGCAAATATCATTTATCCCGTCCATGGAAAGACGGTGAGAGAGGAGGGATTTCATGGCTTATTGCTCAATAACTGGGCTGTTTAAGAAAGGACATTAATCATAATACGCTAAAGCTTTTAGCCTCCTTACCTGTTTCTTTGCGATACTCGTCGCGCATACTCTTCTCCAATTCCGCTACAAAAGCTTTCTTTTTTTCTAAAGAAGCTTGAAATCTTCTCAGAGCTTCTTCTCTCGTTAATTTCTTTGTTTCCATAGTTTAATGTCTTTACCAATATTCTATAATTTGCAAATCTACAACATTAATTCCAAACTGCAAAATCTTTTCTAGTTTGCTTTGTTATTTGGAAGGTATAAAGGAGAAATAGATACTAACATTAACTAATCTATATTCCACCTATTCATCTCATCACCTTCGAAAGCATCAAGAGAATTACCATAGTCATCTAACATTTTATCATCAGAATAATAATCATTGCCAATATCGATAAAAGATTTCATAGATATCTGATTTCCATAATGATCAATATAATATTCATAGTAATCACCATCAAGACACTTTACCACCTTGGCCCTTCCATTAGAAAATTTATAATATTTATCATTTCTACAGGACAAAGAATCATATTCAATAGGAATCACTATCTCTCCTTTTATGTTCATAAACCCAACTTTTCTATTTGTTTCTACGGCAAATACATATTCAGAAAATTGGTATATATAATCATAAACTGGAGAACAAACCATATCACCACATAATCTAGAGACACCATACTTACTATTTGATGTTTTTAATAGAACAAAATCATTATAACCAAAGAGTTGAATATCTAAATATATTCTTGGGATAGTTTCATTTCCTTCTTTGTCGATTATTCCCTTGTATTTACCAGAAGAACCATAAAATTTTAATTGTTGAAAAATGCCTACATTACTTTTTTTTATGTTATCTGGAGGCAACATCTTACCTATAAGGTAATAAATAGTATTAGGAAATGGCAACAAATCATGAAAATAGCCATACACTTTTATACTATCATCACATATAAAAGATAGATTATCAAAGGTTTGCTTATTTTCTATCCGTGTTCCAATATCTTCGTAAACCAAATAGTTTTCTTCAAAATTTAAATGCTCTTCCATAAGAATTCTTTTTATTTACTAATCAAAAAAAACAAACCGCAAATTGTTTGATGGTTCAACAGACAATACCAGTTTCTATCTCGTTTTCTAAATACGAGAATACATATACTGCCCCTTCATAATACAAACCACAATCAGGGTTACACAAGCGTTTGTAGGTTTCTGAAGAATACAGTTCGTCAAGTGCCTTCTTCATATTCCACCCATATTTCTGCATCAGCATCTCAACCAACTCGGTAGAGAGGCATTCTATCTGAAATTGAATATCTTCGCTCATTATTATACTTTCTTTAAGTAACCTATTGCTTTTTGTGTTCCGAAGAAATACTGAATGGCAGGTTTATGGAAACGCAGCTCCTCAACCATTCGCTCTATATCAATATACCCCTGCATTAATCGACGCATCTGAAGTCCAACAGTATCATCTGCTATCGGACCAACAACAATATCATAAGTATGAGCAGGTGTTGTTGTCATATTCTTTCTATTCATTAATATGAATTCAGCCCACTCTACTGAGTAATCCTCAAATATTTTAACAGATAACGACATTCCTTCGTTATAAAGCAAACTGTCATCAAACAAGTAAGCATTGACTATGGGCTCACCATCTTGCATTCTTTTAAAAGTACGAACTGCCATTTCCATTGCTTGCGTCTTATTAGGATTCAAATAAAAGCCACAACCAAAGTCCTTACCTTTACGTGAGCGACATAGGTCTATACTTTCTATTACTACATTACTTCCATGATATAATTTTAGCATCCCAATCGTCCTCCATTCTTCTGACATAACAACATAATATCATCCACAGCATCCTCTATGGATAGAGTATGTTCTGCCGCATAACAATCAATAAGAAAGTCTATCCCCTTGAATCTGCGCAAGTAAGCATACGACTGGGCAAGTGTTAGATTGAAGCGATTAGCAAAAGCACCTACACAGCAATTTACATATTCTATTATATTATGTGTAAAATCCATAGTCTACGATTTTATTGTATTATATAATTATCTAGCCACAAATCTATAAAAATTAATCCAAACCACAAAATGTTTGACCAATTAATCAAACTACAATAAAAGAAAAAACTGGGAACAACACAAGTTTCTCGGATATTATGTCTACCTTTGCGATACAGCAAGACAGCAAGTCTGCTCATACATTTTTTATTAACACAAAAAGCTTATGCCTATGAACACTTTACAAGGTTTACTTATCACAGTAGTGGCAGCACTTCCTGCAACAGCAATGGCACAGTTTGCTCCGCGCCATACGCCAGGGATAATGAAAAAACTGCCAGTGGCTATGGAGCATCCAGTCAACGACACTCCTGAGGGCACACTGCATGACAACATGGCTTATGCCAACACCTACCACTACTACGGCTACGACGGCGAGATAGAGAACGCCGAGAGCCACGCCATTATCACACGTTATGTAATGTCATCCGACAGCACCATCTGGTGGCACAACCCCATAACAATGCAAGACGGCGGATGGGTGCGCATCGACCATATGGGTGGAGGAAAATATGTGATGCACACTCCACAGTGTATCATAGAAGATGAGGACAATATCGACGAGGAGGGAAACATCTACAAAGCTTTTGCCACTCGTCTGGTGTTAAAGAACTTTGGTGACGGATACTATTACTATCCAGATGTCAACGAGGACGGCCAGGCCAACCTCGACCTGCACTTCACCCTTAACGAGGACGGAGAACTGAGACAGGTGAACGACAGCATCGTAAAAGACATGGACGATATGCCTTATGAGGTGCTGGCTCTAAGCAACGCTAATGGAGACTGGTATGGATTCAGCGACGGAGCCATGCGTGTGTGGCGTGTCAACGAACAGCCAACAAAGTTGCCTGAAGGCATTGAGCCACAGAGATATGTGCTAACCGATTCTACCCTTAACCAACAAACGGGACGTTTCTCGTTCACCCGACAGCTTATCGACATGGCTATACAGGGACAAGATGCCTATCTCGCTGCACCTGACGGCACGGGATGGATTCACGGCAGTATAACCGAAGACGGCAGTATCCGCCTGCGTCCACAATATATTGGTCCAGCAAAGATATACGGAAGTCATGTGTGGTTTGAACCTGCCACATTCCAAATCGACTATGACAACGAGGCTACAGATGACGACGACGAGGATGAACAGGATCCATACGAATTGGATTATGAGCTTGCTCCTGAACTTGTGCTGCACAAGACTGCTGATGGGGCATACGCAGCCAACTATCCATCCGCACTGCTCATCAACGCAACCAAAGGACAAGTGCTGTATGCAGCCGACTATCCTGTGCCGTCGCTCACAACATTCACTGAGAAGCCTGCCGTACCTGCAACACCAAAAATCACCGAATTCTATCCTTACTATGAGGAAGACGGTTCGGCACTTTTCACTGTGCGCATACCGGTTTACGACAAAAATAAGGAAATGCTCGGCCCTACCCTACTAACATACGTGGTGTACGTCAACGACGACAAAGAGCCTTACACATTCTTGCCGGAAGACTACCAAGCCCTCACCGAACCTATGACCGAATTGTCATACTGGTTTAACGATGGCTACGACTTCTCAATCACCGACATAGGACACACCATCTATCTCTATGTGGACGCGGAGCGTGTAGGTGTGCAGTCGATATATCGTGGTGCAGGTGAAGAGCGACGCTCAGACATAGGATGGGACGACGGAAGCGTCACAACCGGATTGAAGACAGCCACCACCACTAAGCGCATCGACAGCATATACGATATTCAGGGAAGAAAGTTGCAACGTCTCGCTCAGGGTGTAAACATTGTGCGCATGACCGACGGCGCAACAAGGAAAATCATAAAGCTATAAAATAAAAAAAACGACAATAAGAAAAATGGTCTGTAACTCGTGTTGAGCGAATTGCAGACCATTCTTTTATTGTCGAGTTTTGATTTGTGAATTTTGAGTTTTGTTATCGGCTTTGCCGCTTGCCAGAGCAAGAATTGTGCGCTTCGCGCATTTTGAATTTACCAATTGTGAATTACGAATTCGAAATTCAACATTCAAAAATCCAAATTCAACATTGAACAATTCAACATCGGCGTAGCCGACCATTCAACATTCAACATTCTACATCGCAGATGTAGCCGCTACCAGCCATCCGTATACGCAGCTGCATACACCGAAGAGGAGCACGCCTGCTGTGCAGAGAGCAAGAGCTGTGCGTGTGGCGCAGTCGCTCTGGAATGTGGGGAGCGGAGTATCTGTCTTGTTGATGTACATGCACTTCACAATCTTCAAGTAGTAGTAGAGTGACGGTACGGTGTTGACCAATGCTAAGAACACTACTGCGTAGGCGATGTTAGTGCCCTGCTGGGCTGCTGCCATGAACACGAAGAACTTGCAGAACATACCAGCGAACGGGGGAATACCTGCCAATGAGAAGAGAGCGAGAGTGAGGAGGAACGAGAGCTTAGGGTTGGTGGTGTAGAAACCATCAAACACCGACATCTCTGTGTTGCCCTTGCCACGTGTCTCAACAACGTTGATGACGGTGAACACTGCCATGTTGGCTGCCACGTAGATGAGGACGTAGTACATCAAGGCTGTGAGACCCATTGTCTCGTTGCCTACGGCTGCAAGCATGATGTAGCCCGCCTGCGAGATGGAGCTGAACGCCATGAATCGCTTGAGCTCTGTCTGACGAAGAGCAAAGAGGTTGGCCACGGTGATGGTGAGCACGATGACGATGTACATCAAGGTCTCGTAGTATTCTACCATCGGACCGAACACCTTCAGCAAGATAGTCATCAAGGCGAAGGCTGCGGCACCCTTAGACACAACGCTCAGATAGCCTGTCACGGCTGTAGGAGCACCCTGATAGGTGTCGGCTGTCCAGAAGTGGAAAGGCACAAGAGAAATCTTGAAACCAAGACCGCTGAAGAAGAACACCAAACCCATGATTGTCAATGGGCTTGCGCTGATCTTGGCAGCCATATCGTCGAAGTAGAGTGTGCCACATGCACCATAGAGGAACGAGATGCCATAGAGCATAACGCCGCTTGAAAATGTAGCGGTGAGGATGAACTTGGCAGCGCCTTCAGCCGAAATCTTCTTGTACTTGTCGAAAGCCACGAGGCAAGCCATAGGTACAGAAGCCATTTCCAGACCGAGGAAGAACATGAGGAAATGTCCTGATGAAATCATCATGTACATACCAAGCAATGTAGAGATGATGAGCTCGTAGAACTCACCCTCCTTGCGCAGCACATCCTCGCGCTCAATCCACGACTGAGCCATAACTACAACGATGAATGCTCCGGCTGTAAGGATAACCTTCATCACCTGGGCTGCTGCTGTTGCTGTATAGAGTCCTGCAAAAGCCTCTGCAGGCTGGGCTGTGAAGCATAATACCACCTGAGCTACCAACAAAACGCATGTCAGCATGCTCAATGTAGCGTGTTTCTTCTCGCCCTTCATGAAGAGGTCGGCGAGGAATACTATCACGAGGATTGCCATAAGGCCAGCCTCGGGTATCATATTAAAAAACTGACTATAATCCATTTTTTACTGCTGAACTTGTTATTAAAGTGTTGGAATTACGCTAAGGATAGGTGCTACGGCATCGTTGATGACATGGCTTGCCCAGATTGGGAACGAACCAAGACCTGCAACGCAGAAGATGAGGCAGCATACAGCGAAACGCTCGTCCCATGTAGCATCGGTGAGCTCCTCGAAGTGTGGGTTCTTCACCTTGTTAAAGAGGATGAAGCCTACAGTACGGAGGATGTACACGGCAGTCACAACGATTGATGTGATGGCGATGATGGTGCAGCAACGGTGGAATGTGTCGGCATTCTCGAATGATCCGTTGAAGATTGTCATCTCGGCAATGAAGCCTGAGAAGCCCGGAAGACCAAGGTTGGCAAGACCGGCAATCACATAACCTACTGAGAGGAACGGCATAATCTTCATCAAACCGCCAAGCTCACGGATGTCACGTGTGTGTGTACGACCGTAGATCATACCGATGAGGGCGAAGAAGAGAGCTGTCATCAAACCGTGAGAGAGCATCTGAAGGATAGCACCGGTGCAAGACACGCGGGTCATCATCAGGAGAGCGAAGAGCACCAGACCACAGTGTGAAACTGAAGAGTAAGCGTTGATGAACTTCAAGTCGGTCTGAACACAAGCAGAGAATGCACCGTAGACTACTGAGATGGTGGTGAGGATAAGGAATATCCAAGCCAAATCATGAGCAGCCTGTGGCAAGAGGAACATGGCGATACGGAAGCAACCGTAGCCACCAAGCTTCATAAGCACACCAGCGTGGAGCATTGACACAGATGTAGGGGCACAACCGTGACCGATAGGAGACCATGTGTGGAACGGGAACAGAGCACCAAGTACACCGAAACCGATAAACACAAATGGGAACAACACGTTCTGAACTGCTGCTGGGATGTGGTTGTTGTGGGCAATCTCAAGGATGCTCATTGTAGAGGCACCGTTGAAGAAATAGATGCCTACCAAGCCGAGAATGATGAGGGCAGAACCGCCCATAAGCATCAACGTAAGCTTCATGGCTGCATACTCCTTGCGACCAGAACCCCAGAAACCAATCAAGAGGTACATAGGGATGAGGGCAACCTCATAGAACATGAACATGGTGAAGAGGTCGATCGAGATGAAGAAACCGTAAACACCAGTTGAGAGCAATGTGAACCACATGAAGAACTCCTTGGTAAGCGGCTTGAGCTTCCACGAAGCAAATGTACCTGTGAACACAATGATGCTCGAAAGCAGAAGCATCACAACGGAAATGCCGTCAACACCCACCTCATAGTTGATGTGGAGTGCAGGGAACCATTCCGTAGTGGCGCGGAGAATCATCTCCTCGGTATTGCCTGCTGCGCGCTCGCCGATAAAGTGGAGTGTGAGCCATACGCTCAGTGCCAAGAGGCAGGATGAACCGGCAACCATCACACCACGCACCTGATTGACGTTACGTGCGATCCAAAGACCGAGCAACATCAGGACAGGGATTACTACGAATAAACTTAATATATTCATATTTTAATTATAAGCAAAGTAATAATAATGTTAAAGCTACCGTACCAGTAAGGAACCAAACGGCATACTGGCGAACGTCGCCGCTCTGCCAAGGACGGATGGTCTCGCCTGCCTCGTTGGCACCCCAAGCAGAGAAGTCGATAAGACCGTTGATGATCTTCTCGTCAATCCACTGTGCCGTGCGGCTGACGTAGCGGAACAGAATCTTGTGTGTGACGTACTGATAAACCTCATCCATGTAGAAGCGCTTGTAAGCCCAACGATGCAGACGCGGGAATGTAGCGTACATCTTGTCGGCAATAGGCTGCTTCTCACCTTTATATATATAGGTGGCGAGGGCTATCGAAAGGATTGCAATCACGGTTGATGTGGCTGCTACCTGAGGGTCGAAGTGAACGGTGTAGGCTGTACCTGCCGCACTCACAATAGAGCCGAAGCTTGCCCAGCTCCAGTCGCAGAAGCCTCCGAGTGTGGTGAATACACCTACACCTACGGTGATGATGCTCAGGAATACGAGTGGGAAGGTCATGGCTGCAGGTGCCTCATGCGGAGTGTGGTGGGCGTGAAGCTCCTTGTTCTCTGTACCCCAGAAGATGCCGTAGTAGAGACGGAACATATAGAATGCTGTCATGGCGGCAACTCCTGTCATCCACCAACCGCAAACGGGAGAATACTCGAAGCAAGCGGTGATAATCTCGTCCTTAGAGCTGAAGCCCGAGAAGAACGGAATACCAGCGATGGCGAGACATGAGATGAGGAATGTGATGTGGGTGATAGGCATGTACTTGCGCAAGCCACCCATTGTCGACATCTCGTTTGAATGAACAGCGTGGATGATGCAACCAGCTCCGAGGAACAAACAAGCCTTGAACATGGCGTGTGTGAACAAGTGGAACATTGAAGCCATGTAGCCAAGCTGAGCGTGGTTGTCGAGAGCAGCACCATGATGTCCTGGCAGACATACGCCGAGGGCTACCATCATAAATGCAATCTGAGAGATTGTAGAGAAGGCAAGCACACGCTTGATGTCGCTCTGTGCACATGCTACAGCGGCAGCATAGAAGGCGGTGAATGCACCTACAATAACTACTACCTCAAGGGCCTGAGGAGCATACTCAATCCATACTGGGAAGAGACGTGCAATCTGGAACACACCGGCAACCACCATGGTGGCAGCGTGGATAAGAGCTGATACTGGAGTTGGACCCTCCATAGCATCTGGCAACCAGATGTGCAACGGGAACATGGCCGACTTACCAGCACCACCGATGAACATAAGCACAAGGGCTGTAGGCAGAATCATGCCGCCTGCTGCAAGTGCGCGTGCGTTGTCGGCAACGGTGAAGGCAGCTGCGCCTGCGCCGTAGGTAATCTCGGTGCCTGTGAACGAGAAGTTGTAGCTTCCTGTGTAGTAACCGAAGATGAGGATACCGATAAGGAAGAACATATCGGCAAAACGGGTCACGATGAACGCCTTCTTAGAGGCGTGTACGGCTGCACCAAGTGTGTAGTAGAAGCCAATGAGGAGGTAAGAGCTTACGCCCACAAGCTCCCAGAACATATACATCTGGAAGATGTTGGTGGCGAGCACCAATCCGAGCATTGACATGGTGAAGAGAGAGAGGAAGGCATAGTAGCGCTGGAATCCCTTCTCACCGTGCATGTAGCCGAATGAGTAGATGTGAACCATGAGGCTGACCGTAGAGATGACGATGAGCATCATCACAGATATTGGGTCGAGCAGGATGCCGAGGTCGAAGTGCAGATGGCCCAGTGGCAACCATGTCACGTTGTAGGGGACGAAGGTAGCGAAGGTGCCGTCGGCAAGACGGTCGGCTGAGAAATACTTGAACGCTGTGAAGTAGCTCAACACTGTCACCAATCCGAGCGAACTGGTGCCGATGAGTCCGGCTACTTTGTGCGACCAGGCATACTTCTTATTCACGAATTCTGGCAGACCGATAACCAGGAAGCTGATCAGCGGCAACAGAAGAATCCATATTGAATATGTAAAATCCATAATCTAAAATTAATATTTCATGTTTTCAATACTGTTCACCTGATCGCTGTGGAAATTGCGGTAAACGTTGATAATAATCGCGATAGCTACGGCACTCTCGGCAGCGCTCACACCGATAGAGAAGAGGGTCATGAAGAATCCCTCAAACTCACCCGGGAAGAGCAGGCGGTTGAATGCCGCAAAGTTCAAGTCGACAGCGTTGAGCACGAGCTCTATTGAGACGAGCATTGCTATCAGGTTGCGGCGGGTGATGAAACCAAACACGCCGATGAAGAACAGAAGTGCGCTAAGCACGAAATAATATTCTACAGGTATCATAATTACTTGTCCTCCTTTTCTTTACGTGCTACAACGATTGCGCCTACGATACATGCCAGCAAGAATACTGAGATGAACTCGAAGGGCAATACATACTGATACTTCTCTGAGCCGAGGAGAGCCTCGCCGATGGTCTGCATCGGAACTTCCTCGCCCTCAACAGCGAGAGTCAGGAAGCCGTTCTTGAGCTGGATGCCAGCTACAGTAAGCAAACCTACGATGCAGAGCAATGCGCCTGAGAGTGCGCGGCTGCCCTTAACATGCTCAACCAAGCCCTGAAGAGTGCGCTTGCTTACGAGCTGTACAGCGAAGATATACATCATCACCATACCACCGGCGTAAACGCTAATCTGGGCTGCACCAAGATAGGTGTAGTCGAGCAGGAAGTAGAGACCTGCCACTCCAAGGAGCACGAAAAGCAGGAATGTGATAGAACGCATGATGCGCTTTGTCATCACGCACATGACAGCTGAGCCAAGGATGACCACTGCCAAGATGCAAAACATTACTAAACTTGCCATTGTTTTCTTACTCCTTATTTGGTTTTAGTGTTAAATGTTCCGATTTCGAAGTCGGCACCGCCGTCGATGAGGTTGGGCAGTGAGCCTCCCTTGTAGTCCTCCTTGTCGAGGTGAAGCACAAGTGCCTCGCGGTCGAACACTGAGTTCTCGAAATCGTTGACAAACTTGATGGCACCGAAGTTACAAGCATTGACACAAAGCTCGCAGAACATGCAGTCGCCAAGGTCGTACTGGTAGTCGACAAGCTGTTTCTTCTTTTTGCCAGTCTCCGGGTTCTCCACCATCTGCGATACAATCTTGATGGTGCCGTTCGGGCAAGCCTTCTCGCAAAGCGTACAAGCAGTACACTTCACCGCTCCGTTCTCGTCGCGGTTCATCACAAGGCGTCCGCGGTGGCGGGCAGCAATGTGAAGCGTGGTCTTGCGGTTCTCGGGATACTGCTCAGTGCTCTTAGGTGTGAAGTACTCCTTCCAGGTGGTCTTCATACCTACAGCGAGAGTCTTCACAGCAGCTCCGATTTCTCCGAAATATGATTTTTTGTTTTCTTCCATTGTTTATTATTATTAAGAATTCAGAAGTGAGAAGTTATCGTTCCCTTTGGTCACTTGTAGTTAAGCCATAACCTTTTTACCATATCAATCAGTACATTTGGCTTAACTCCTTAACTTCTTTACTCCTTAACTTCTAATTAAAAGTGCCAACCGAATGCCACAACTACTGTCATGAGAATCAAGTTGATGAGACACAAAGGCATGAGGTATTTCCACTCGAGCTTCAGGATCTGGTCGATACGCAGACGTGGGAATGTCCAGCGTACCCACATGAGCAGCCATACAACGGCGAATGTCTTGCCAAGGAACCAAACGATACCAGGGATGAAGTTGAGGATACCGTCAACGGCCTCAACGCCGATGTTGAACGGAGCCCAACCGCCAAGGAATACTGTTGTGGCGATGCCTGAAACTACGAAGAGGTTGAGGTACTCGGCGAGATAGTAGAAGCCAAATCCCATACCCGAATACTCGGTATGATAACCGGCTGTAAGCTCCGACTCAGCCTCGGCCAAGTCAAACGGGCCACGGTTAGCCTCGGCATTACCTGCTACGAGGAACACGAGGAAGGCAATGATAGCCGGGATGTGTCCCTTGAAGATGAGCCAGCCGAAAGCACCGGTCTGAGCCTCAACGATACCGCTAACCTGCATTGTACCGGTCAAAACAACGGCTGTGATAAGGCAGAGTGCGAGTGACATTTCGTAAGAGATGAGCTGCACAGCACCACGCATAGCCGAAACCACAGAGTACTTGTTGTTAGAACCCCAACCTGCCATAAAGATACCCACGATGCCGATGCTTGAGATAGCCGACATGAGGAATACGCCAACGTTGAAGTCGAGCACCTCGGCACCATTGTTCCAAGGCAGGAACGAGAATGTGCCTACAGAGGCGATAATGACGAGGAACGGAGCGACGTAGTAGAGCACCTTGTCGGCACCGTCTACAGAGAAGATCTCCTTGATGAGCATCTTCAGTACGTCGGCAAACACCTGGAACACGCCCCAAGGACCTACACGCATCGGGCCAAGACGGCACTGGAAGTAGGCGCAGACCTTACGCTCCATGAAGATCAAGATGATGGCGAGGATGGCATAACCAGCAAGGATGCAGACACCAACCAGGATGCACTCGATCAGTATTGTCCAAAAATCTCCGAGTCCGCAGGTTACTGCGAGGAGATTGTGGAACCAGTTTGTTACTATACTAAAGTCAAACATTTCTTTAAAATTATGATTTAACGGTCGATGTCAGGAATTACGAAGTCAATAGCCGCACCAGTAGTAATGAGGTCGGCAATCTTCTGTCCGCGAAGCATCGGGTCGAGAGCGCCGGTCAGTGTCAGACCCATCGGACGCATCTTCATACGATAAGGACTCTTGTCGCCCTTAGAGTCGAGATAAACGCCAAACTCACCGCTGGCTCCCTCTACAGAGAAGTACCACTGTCCCTCGGGCACCTTGATGATAGGCTTCTGCTTGATGTAGAAGTCGCCCTCTGGGATATTGTCGATGAGCTGCTCGATGATGTTAAGGCTCTGATAAAGCTCCTTGATGTGGCAGTAGTAGCGATCCATTGAGTCGCAACCGGTCATTGTTATCTCTTCCCACTCCACCTTGTCGTAGAGGTCGTACGGATGACGCTTACGAGTATCGTTCTTCCAACCGGCAGCACGTCCAGCAGGACCTGTCACGCCGTAGTTGATACAATCCTCAAGACCCATAGGTCCAACGCCTACAAGACGATTGTGAGTGATAACGTTGTCGCCGAATACGTCGAGATACTCCTGAATCATCGGACGCAGATACTTGCAGAGCTTCTTTGTGTTCTCCACAAACTTCGGGTCGATGTCGGCCTGGCAGCCGCCGATGCGGTAGTAGTTCTGGATAAGGCGTCCACCTGTTGTCTCCTCCATAACGTTGAGCACATGCTCACGGTCGCGCATACAGTAGAGGAATGCAGTCAAGGCACCCAAGTCCTGTGCGGTACAACCGAGGTAGAGCAAGTGGCTGTCGATACGCTGGAGCTCGTCCATGATGGTACGGATGTAGTGGATGCGGTCGCTGAGCTCAATGCCCATACCCTCCTCTATCACGCCTACAAGAGCATGACGGTGCATCATAGCCGAGAGATAGTTCAAGCGGTCGGTCAAGGCGAGAGTCTGCGGATAGGTCATTCCCTCCCACATCTTCTCAATACCGCGGTGGATATAGCCGAGGTGAGGATAGATGCGCTTCACCTTCTCGCCGTCGAGCACAGTCTGCAAGCGGAGCACACCGTGGGTTGACGGGTGGTTAGGACCAATGTTCACCACGAAGTCCTCATCGTCGAACAGACGCTTCTTTGTGGCAACCAAGTGTCCGTCGCCATCAAGTGAGTATTCTACAGTGTAGTCGCTCTCTGGCTCGTCGGTCAACGGGAACTGGTTTGCCTCGGGACTCATGTCGAAGTCCTTGCGCAAAGGATAACCGTTGAAGTCGGTGCGCAGGAAGAGACGGCGCATATCGGGATGACCAAGGAACTTGATGCCCACGAAGTCGAACACCTCGCGCTCAAGCAACTCAGCCGACTTCCACAGATTAACGACAGTGGGGATAACGTCGCTGCCGTCTACCTTCTTGGCGATGGTCTTTACAGAGCAACGCTCGTTGTTGTCGGTATTCTCAAGGATGTAGATACATCCGTAGCCTTCCTCGCCAAAGTCCTCGCCGATGATGGTAACAAGGTAGTCGAAATGTTTCTGGTTCTTCAGCTTCGACATCTCACTCGCGAACTTGTCGAATGAGAGTTCAATGTTTTCAAGTTTCATATCTTATACCTTATTATATTAATCAGTTAGACCTTTCTTAGCGTCGAAGCCCTCGGGAACGTTGTTCACAACGATTGTCTCGCGCTTCTTCTCGCCAGCGAGAGCCTCGTTGCTGAGTCCGTGCAAACCGCCCTTCGACATTGAGAGTGCTTTCTCCTCGCTGTTCATCTTGTGGTTGGCACCACCGAAGAACTTCTCTACCTTCACCTTGCGCTGAAGCTGCATCATACCATAGAGGATAGCCTCTGGACGTGGAGGACAGCCCGGAACGTAAACGTCTACCGGAACAATCTCCGAGATGCCACGCACCACATTGTATGAATTCTTGAACGGACCGCCCGAGATGGCGCAACCGCCCACAGCTACAACATACTTAGGCTCAGCCATCTCGTCGTAGAGACGCTTGAAGACAGGAGCCATCTTGTTGGTGATGGTACCAGCGCACATGATGAGGTCGGCCTGACGTGGAGAGTTACGTGTTACCTCGAAGCCGAAGCGTGAGAAGTCGTAGCGGGCACAACCCACTGCCATAAACTCAATACCGCAGCATGATGTACCGAATGTTAATGACCACAGAGAGTTGGAACGTCCCCAGTTGATGGCCTGGTCGAGCGAGCCAACAATTACATTGACGCCTCCCTCTTTGAGTTCGTCTACGATTTTCTCAAGGCCCTTATTGTCCTTGAACTCATCGTAAGGGATACTCTTGATAACAGGTTTTCTTACTTCCATTCCAACGCTCCTTTCCGCCATGCGTAAGCAAGGCCAAATACCAATACCAGCATGAAGAAACCTACGCTCGCAAGCGCCATGGCTCCAAACTGCTTGACTACTACTGCCCATGGGTAGAGGAAGAGTGTCTCAATGTCGAACATCAGGAAAAGGATGGCAAAGAGGTAGTAGCCCACGTGCACTGGAATCCAAGAGGTTCCGCGCGTAGGAATACCACACTCAAAAGGCTGACCCTTAACCGGGTTGTACGAACGGGGACCTACGAGTTTTGCAACTACGTATGCACCTACCACCAATACAACAGCCGTCAAGATGACTGTGATTAATAAGATAAAATCCATAAAATTTATTAAAACAATTTGTTTTCTTTCTACGTAGAATACCGCTAAGTATTCGAATTGCAATTTTCAGTTTGCAAAGTTAGTAATAAATATTGGAATGTTGGGGAAAATCAAGAAAAAATCATAATAAGAATGAAATAAAATGTAAACATATTTATCAATATAAAACAGACTATACAAGAGGTTATGACACACTATTCCCTTCACACGACACTATTTGTACGCAAATATTTGCCAAAACAGATAAAAATGATTAGATTTGCAGAATGTTTATAGTAATATTGTTTATATTCCTTGGTATAGCCGTGGGCTACACTCTACGCACAAGGAGCGTTTTCTTGGCCCGTCTAAAGACCATCAACATCTGGAACTCTAAAATCACAACATGGCTCATCTGGCTCCTACTCTTTATGCTTGGCATCGAGGTTGGCAGCAACAAGCAGCTCATCTCTGCTCTGCCCACCCTGGGCATAGAAGCCATGGTATTGTCGGTATTCGCCACATTGGGCAGCTGTGCCTTAGCATGGGCATTGTGGAAAACTGCTAAGGGAGGAAACGAGCGATGAAAGGAAGCGTTATCGTAGTGGGATTTTTCGTACTTGGCGTACTTGCCGGACGCAGCGGTAGCATGCCGGCATGGGTTCTCAACAGTACCACCAGCTTTGTGGCCCTGTGTGCTCTGTTGCTTTGCGTAGGCATTGGCATTGGTCTCAACCCCGACATGAAGAACGACATCAAGAGCCTCAGCCCCCGCCTTGCCCTTCTGCCCGTAGCCACCATACTCGGCTCGTGGATGGGAGCCATGGCGGCCTATCTGCTCATGAGCAACGATGTTTGCTCCATTTTGCACCACCGCAGCCTTACCGACTGCCTTGCTATCGACAGCGGCTTTGCCTACTATTCGCTGTCGAGCATCTTCATAACCGAATATCGTGGAGCCGAGCTTGGCACCATAGCCTTGCTTGCCAACATCATACGCGAGATGATTACCCTCTTGCTTGCCCCGCTTATTGCCAAACGGTTCGGACCATTGGCCCCCATTTCGTCGGGTGGCGCCACAACCATGGACACCACCCTACCCATCATCACCCAGTCGGTAGGCCAGCGCTACGTGGCACTAAGCATCTACCACGGATTCGTAACCGACTTCACCGTGCCGTTCCTCGTCACTATGTGGTGCACAATTTAAAACAGGAAACATCCGTTTAGCTTAATAAATTCTCTTCCCATTAAAACATGTTATGCTGAGCGAAATTGCAGCCAAGATTGCTCCCACCATGCACACACCCATCCATCCCTCATGCGTCCAAGCCAATCCGGCACAATAGGTGCCAAAGGAGCCGCCTATAAAATATGTGGTCATGAAGATGGTGTTGGCCCTGTTGGAGGCTTGAGGCATCTCCTGAATGCAGCCACTCTGATTGCTTAGTTGCAGACATTGCAAGCCTATGTCCACCAAGATGATAGCCACCACAAGCCCTATGAAGGTGTCGCCAAACAGATATGCCGTAGCCCACGCCACAAGCTGCAAGCAGGCTCCATATATGCTCATCTTTCTTATGCCCCATTGGTTAACGAGCTTGCCCACACCGCTTGCCGCTATGGCTCCAGCAATGCCGCACAATCCTAACGTTCCTACCAGCTCGCTACCCGAGAAGAACGGAGCCTGAGCCAACCGAAAGGCGAGGCACGACCAAATGGCCATCATGCTGCCAAAGCTGAAGGCGGCACGTACGGCATAAAGGCGAATACGCCCATTACTCTTCACAATATTAAACACGCTGGCCATCAAGCCCCCATACGTGCCCACATAGTTGCTCTTTATCTGTGGCATAATCTTGAGCGTAAGGGCCATGCACAGCACCATCACAAGAGCTGCTATGAAGAACATTTCGCGCCAGCCAAGCCATTCGCCAACATAACCGCTAACCACTCTCGAAGCAAGAATACCCGTAAGCAGTCCCGACAGAACCACGCCCATATTCCTGCTTTTGTTCTCCTTTTTGGAGTATTGTCCTGCTATAGGTATGAAAAACTGCGGTATTACGGAGCAGGCTCCCAATAGCAGGGAGGCTCCCCAAATCATCCACACCTTGCTGGCAACGGCAATAACAACGGCCATAATGGCTGCCACCGTCATGTTCACAACAATTATGCGTCGGCGCGAGTAGAGGTCGCCCATCGGAATAAGAAAGCACAAACCAAGCGCATAGCCTATCTGTGTGACAACGGTTATAAGGTTTGCCTCATGTTGGCTCACCCCCATATCGTGGCGTATCATCTCCAGAAGAGGCTGGTTGTAGTAGCAATTTGCCACGGTTAATCCTGCAATAACAGCCATTGTGAGCAACAAACCGCGCTCTATGCCTTCATTTTCCTTAAGTTGTTTCATTTCTTTTCTTATGCCAATTATCTTATTAATTTATCCATGTGGATTGTACGTGATTGCAAAATTACGAAATAAAAACATATAATCAAAAAATATAGTCCTTCAGAAAGACAATTCAACCACAGTATTTGTTCTCTTTCTTATAGTCTAAATATCACTTATGGGAGCAATTATATGTCACCTATTAGGGGGCAACAATATGTAACTTATGGGGGTACGTTTATATGTCACTCTTTGAAAGACAAGGGGTTAGGCTACCTATTTTATTAGAAATCTCTTTAAAAATTTGGTGCATTCTTAGCAAATTACTACTTTTGCAAAAAACACTAAAAAATGGCAAATATCAAACTTTTCGATCCTATGACAATGGACAGCAATACGCTTCCAAATGTAGTTGGTAATTACGTTTTCCTTTTACGCAAAGGAAGTCATTTACCTAAAGTAGACATTGAGCCCCAAATACCCGAAGTCACTTTAGATGGTAATACTTATCAAGCAATATATACAGGTATTGCAAGTAAGAGTCTCAAAAAGAGGGACTACCGCAATCACTTTGTGGACAATGACGCAAGTCGTTCAACTCTAAGAAAATCGATATTATGAACCTCTACCAAGTAGAAATAACAACAGACGCAGACTTCGTTACCATAACTGTGAATGCAGATGATGAAAACGAAGCTATTTCAATCGGAGTCGGTATGTTTGATGCAGGACAATTAGACACTGTAGGCTCTTCTATTGTTAATATCGCAGCATTTCCGGCTTGCATGTAAAGGGGAATAAGCCAGCGTATAATAGGACACAATGAAGAAAGGGGGTGACTTGTAATCACCCCATCTTCTCCTTCATTTTTAGGTAGACTTCTCAAAAAAGCCTCTACGAGTGTTTCAAGTCGGTACCTTTTCTGCTCGCATATCTCTGAGCAATAATTCGATATTTCATACACCCAACTTTTCAAACATTTCGTCAGCATCTTTATATTCTGTCACTCTTCCATGACGAATATCATCCATTGCTTCTTCCATGCCTGACTTCTTGTTTTTATGAGTAGGCAAAATAACGACACCATTCATGGTCTTCAATACTTTTTTATTTGCAAAGTTACATATTTTTTCCGAATACGCAATCTATTAGCTTACGACATCATACTACCACAACATATGGGATTGAACAAAATAATTAAACACTATTTTCCTAATTGACATCAGGGACATGAGAATGGATTCCAAAAACATTACCAAAAACTTCAAACAGTAAAAACATAACGTCCCCTTGCTCCGCGAAATCTAGCAAGGGGACATTTTTATGTATTGGCTTTTTCTTCATCAATATACAATGTAGGAATTTCTATATTCTCATATCATTCTATTCCTTCTTCTTTAAGCAAACTTTTCAAGTAAGCCCAACAAGTTTTGTCAAGGCAGCTCCTTTACTGTTCGCAAATCTCTGAGCCTCCTCGTAAAGTTCTTTATCTATAGCCAAGGTTCTTGTTTCCATATTGTTGTATATAAGAATGTCCTTAATTATCTATCTATCCCCTCAACCTACTCACTGCCGCCTGATACACTCTTGCATTGACGAAGTTCTGGAAGTCCTTGTTGCCGAAATAGGTCTGCACAAATTCTGTCTTCTCCTCCAACATTGCAGCCACAATGGCTATCATGTCATCATTGAAGGTAATCTGAGCCACCTGACTGTCGCCATTCTTCACAGCGTTTGCAAAATCCACGCTACCCGCAATTCTCGCCGGCAGCTCATTTATCTGTCTTTGCACCTCGTCGCGGTTCTTCCAGTCTATGTTTCCGAACAGCTCGTTAAAGTCCTTAACGATGGTTGATAAAGCCTCCATTTCCGGCACTGGCTTGCCCATGCCATGTCCTACGGGCACGGGAGCCACCTCCGCATTTTCATTCTCCAAAACAATCTGACGTTCCTCCTCCTTCACTATACGATATTTGTCGAAGTCGATATTGTCTATCAAGCCCTCCGTAAAGTCGTCTATCTTAAGTTTAGGCAGCTTCTTCACCAACAAAGAATAAAAGATGTACTGCTTTTCCCACTCAGCACTCTCAAATGGCATAATTGACGAGAAATAAGGATAACAACGATTAAAATTCTTTATTCCGCTCTTGCATATAATCTGCTCATCCTCATTCAGTTCCTCCTTGAATCTTTCCGTTACACCATCCAGAACAGCGTCCATAGCCGGACGGTCATCGTCATTGCCCGTGAGTTTCAGCTCCACCACCCTATCTACATCATCCTGCGTATAGAAGCAGAAACCCTCAATGGTCTCCGTCAGGTCGTTCAGCTTGTTCACGTCCGACTCACCCACCAACACCGTCGTCTTATAATAATCCTGAAAAGCCTTCTGTATCATCTCTGGATCATTGGCGAAGTCGAGCACGAAGGTGTCTTGCTTCTTTGGATGACAACGATTCAGACGCGACAATGTCTGTACGGCTTTCACACCCGACAACTGTTTGTCCACATACATCGTGTGCAGCAGCGGCTGGTCATAGCCGGTCTGAAACTTGTTAGCCACGACCAGTATACGATAAGGCTCTTCCTCCATTTTCGTCTCAATCTCTGCCGATGGAAAACCATTCAGACTTGCCTCCGTCACCAGTTGTCCGTCTATCATCTTGTCCGTGAATGCCACAATAGCACGATAAGGGCTATTGCGCTCCTCCAGCATACGCGTTATCACCTTATAGAACTCGATGGCTCGCTCTATGGATGAGGTGACAAGCATGGCACGTGCCTTGCCGCCTATCTTCATAAACACCTTGCTGCAAAAATGCTCCACTATAATCTCTGCCTTCTTTTCTATTGTTTCCGGTTGCGCCTCCACGTATGCACGCAGTTTGCCCTGTGCCTTTTTCTTGTCATACTTAGGATCGTCCGCCGACGTTTTCATTATGCGATAATACGAGCTATATGGCGTATAATACTTCAGCACATCGAGTATGAAACCCTCCTCAATGGCTTGCTTCATCGTATATTCATGAAACGGCACGAAGCTGACATTTCCTTCAGCATCCGTTATCTTCTCGCCGAACATCTCCAAGGTCTTGTTCTTTGGCGTAGCCGTGAAAGCATAGTAGTTGGCGTTCTTCGCCAGTTTGCGTCCTTTCAGTATACGGTTTATCTTGTCGTCTGTGTCTTCCTCTTCCGTTTCGATGTCAACGTCAACGTCAGGACCACCCGATGCCACCATTCCCGCTTCACAGACATAAGGCATCACGTAAGCCTTAGGCGCAGCATAGCCAGACAGACCTGTGGCAAGGTTTGCCGACATCGCTCCGTTCTGGCTGCTGTGTGCCTCATCAATGATGATGGCGAAACGGCGATCTTTCAGCGTACTGCCTATCTCGTCGAGTATGAAGCTGAACTTATTGATGGTGGAGACGATTATCTTCTTGCCGCCTTGCAACATCAGTCTGAGAGTCTCCGACTTGTCTGCCCAACCAACAATATTGCTCAATCGCTGAAAGGCATTGATATTGTCGCGTATCTGCCGGTCAAGATTCACACGGTCTGTCACCACGACAACCGAATCGAAGAAGGGCTGTTGATTCTTCAAGAGCACCACAAGCTGATAAGCAAGCCAGGTGATGGTGTTCGACTTGCCGCTACCAGCGCTGTGCTGTATAAGGAATCTCTTGCCCACGCCAAACTTCTGCGTCTGCTTCACCAACGTACGTACAGCGTCCAGCTGATGATAACGTGGCCATATCACCTTTTCCTTATCCCGTATCTTCCCCGTCTTCATGTCCTTCTCCTTGCTTACTATCACCTGTGCAAAGTTCTCAATGATGTTGCTCAGAGTTGGCTTTGTAAGGATGTCTTTCCAAAGATAAGAGGTCATCGTGTCGTTCTCCACCACAGGATTGCCGGCTCCGCCGTTCACGCCACGATTAAAAGGCAAGAACCACGAGTCCTTGCCAGCCAGAGCCGTACACATCCACACCTGCTGGTCGTCCACAGCGAAATGCACGGCGCAGCGCTTCTTCTGCAAGAGCAGTTCCTTCGGATTGCGGTCTGTCTGGTATTGCCTGATGGCGTTCTCATAAGTCTGTCCCGTATAATTGTTCTTCAATTCGAACGTGGCAAGGGGCAGTCCGTTTATAAACACCACGAAGTCAATCTCATTGGTGTTCGTCTTCGAATACATCACCTGTCTTATCACGCCAAAGATGTTCTGCCCGTAGGCTTTCTTGGCACTCGGATTGAGGTCAGAGGGAAGCGGATAATAGAGGTCGAACGTAGAGCCATTAAACTTATATCCCTTGCGCAACACGTCCACAACACCACGCTTGGTTATCTCATTAGCCAAGCGAGTGAAGAATTTCATTCGTTCGGACGGCGAGGCAAAGCACATGCTCTGTTCCACCTTGTCCGGCTGAGTGGCAACGACAAAGCGCTCCACCCAAGTATCCACCAAGGCGAAGTCCTTATTATAGTCGTGCGGAGTGGCTTGTTCGTAACCATTCTTGTCGCGCAGCCAGTCCACTATAAGCTTTTCGAGTCCGGTTTCTGATGTATCCATAGTTATCTGGGGTTATTTTCTATAAATAAAACGTGAGCCGTCTTTATATCTTATCCAAGCAAGTTCGGTTTTATATTCGAAGCTATATTGAGAATAAGATATGCTTCTAAATGTAATTGTTGGCATATCGTCTATTAACACCATTAATTTCAGTTTCACCTTTGCATCTATCATTTCTTCTGTGGCAAGCGAGTCAGGTATCTCACTTTTTATTGTCTCATATGTTTTCTCTATTGTTCCTTTCGGAAAAAGACAATAAGAAGATTCATAACCATAAATGTCATTCACAAGATTCACCAAATCCTCACGGCTACCAGTTTGTGTTGCAAACAAAGGTTCATTTAGATACTCATATTCAGTAGGTTTTTGTCCCTTCGTCTCTACTACTATGGTTGAATATGACTTGCTGATGATAGTTTTTATTTGTTTAGTCCAAACCACATCATCAAACTTATCATATTTATCTATTGAAGTATAAATTGTTTGTGCACTTGCTGTCAAAGCGCACATTAAAACGATTGTTACTGCAATTAACTTTTTCATCATAATCATTTGTCTTTAGTTATTATTGTTCTTTGTTCTATAATTCCATTAACAGACTTTCACCTGACCTGTTACCACGTCAGAAATCAAGCGTTGCTTATACTCCTTGACACACTCTATCTCTTTCGTCAACTTCTCTATGAGCGTGTCTATCTTTGAGGTTCGCTCGGTGATGTAAGAGACGATGGCGCGTTGCTCGGAGAGAGGGGGAAGAAAGAAAGGTATCGTCCTTAATCCAATTGGAGATAAATCCCATTGATCAACACGAATTCCTTTAGAATATTGTGCAAAGAACGAAACATACATCTTACTTCTTATAGCCAAACTAAAGAAATCACTATCTACCCCACTTAATTTACAAACAAAATATGCAGGGCTTACTATGCCTTCAAAACCAGAAACGCCATAAGAACCTTGCCAAGATTTCATTTTATTGATACAAAAATCCCCCTTGGCAACATACTTATATCCAGAAAGATCGGTAGGTATAAAATTATGATTTTCTTCTTTTGACTCAATATCACGAACTATCACCCCCTGTTCACGAGTTACTGAAAGCAGTGGCAGCTCTGGACGATTCTTTACAGATTCCATTTTAAGAAAATTACGGAGTGTTTCAAGTTCCCAATGCTCCGGTATCTCCGGCAACCAAGGTATATTAGTTGCTTTAAACTTTATGTTCGGATTTACACCTCGTGTGACAGCATCGGCAATGACGCGCTGCTTCATTTCTTGGAGCAACGATATTTGCTTTTCCTTGTTAGACAAGAGGGTGTCGAGCAGCGAACACTTTGTGTCGAGGTAGGAAACGATGGAGCGCTGCTCGGCAAGAGGAGGTAATGGCAACAACTGTTTTCTTAACTCCTTAAAAGATAGAGTCAATCTGATACCCGTTCCCATACCATGAAACAACTTAATGCTATCCATACCTTTGAACAAAAAGGTATAATATTGATAATTTACCGTTTGTCTCGGACGACAAACAATATAAGCAGAAGTTATAATTCCATCGTATGGCGTACATGCAACCCTTTGTGATACAAAGTCATAATTAAGATTCAAACCATTTATAACAATATCTCCCTTTTTTACCAAAGAGTATTTTGAATAAACATCTTTATACTCATCGGTATTTCCGATTTCATTTTTGGACACTAATTCTCCAAAATTAAATTTAAAAGCATGCTTAACATAGAAATCCTTATTAACCTCAATTTCTCCTGTAAACATTGATGCTAATCGTTTAATTATCCAATGGCTCGGAATCTCCCCAAGCCATTGCACCCCACTATCCTTATATTCCTTATATTTTTCCATCGCCAATTTGCTATTTATACGCATCACTTCATTATCTCCTCCCACAGTCCTTTCGTCTCACTCTCCAGCACATTCAGGTCTGCCATTATCTCCGACAGACTGCGAAGCTGCACGGGCTTATAGAAGTATTTCGTAAAGGACAGTTCGTAGCCAACGACGGGTTCGCCAAACTCAGCCTCAGCATCATACGGTTTCACCTCGTTCTCATAGAACGCATCTATTCCTCCGGGATAAAGCAGCGGTATCTGCTCCACCTCGTTACGGTTTTTCGCCATCACCACCTTGCCTTTCTTCAGCACGATGTTGCCTTCCTTGTCACGCTTCGGTCTTAACACTGGCACCTGCCAATAACCGAACTCCTCATTACGGAATATCTTGCTCTCAGGCGTTTCCTTAAAGTCCATCAGGAGTTGCAGGATGCGACGGCGGTCGTCCTCCGTCGTCTCACAATTCTTCTCGCCGAGATTCTTGCGTAAGGGCGTACATATCTTGCTTGCGTCAATCAGTTGCACGTAACCACGACGTCGTTCCTCCTTACGATTGGTTATCACCCAGACATAAGTAGCGATGCCCGTATTATAAAAGTCCTTCTCAGGCATAGCCACAATGGCTTCAAGCAAATCGTTCTCGATGATATATCGGCGGAGGTTGCTCTCTCCTCCGCCCGCATTTCCCGTAAAGAGCGAGCTGCCGTTATGCACCTCCACAATGCGTGTGCCGAGCGGCGTATCCTTCATACGGCTCATGTTATTAGCAAGGAAAAGCATCTGACAATCGCCTATATCGGGAATGAAACTCATGTCGGAGGCAAAGAAACGAGGGTCTGCCACCTCTTTCTTGTCGCCAAGCCCCCAGTTCTTGAGGTCTTCCTTCCAAGGTGTACCGAAAGGAGGATTGGATATGCAGAAGTCGTAACGCTCTCCGGCATGTCCGTCCTGACTGATGGTGGAGCCAAAAGCAATATACTGATGCTCAACAGAATCGAGGCGATATGAGAACTTATTGATATTGCCAGAAATCATAAGGTCTGCCTTACACGTGGCGTATGTGTCGGCTTGCAGTTCCTGTCCGAAGATGCTGACCTTCACGTTCTTGCCTTGCTCCTCAGCCACTCGCTCCACCTCTTCCTGTGCAAGGGTAAGGATGCCGCCAGTACCGCAAGCGCCGTCATAGATGGTGTAAGTGTTGTCCGTCAGCTTTTCCTTCACCGGCACCACAGCAAGGTCGGCAAGCAAGCGTACGTAATCGCGAGGCGTGAAGTGCTCACCCGCCTCAGTCACGTTGTTCTCCTCATTGAATTTACGGAGCAACTCCTCGAAGATGGTGCCCATCGTGTGATTGTCGAGTCCCGGCAAGCGCTCCACCATGTGCGTCACGCCGTCCTCGTCAGTCACCTCTTCCATAACAGGATGGATGGAGAGATTGATGTTTCCGTCCGTAAACTTCTCCAACAACGAACCCAAACGTCCCACTTCTGTAAGGTTGTCCACTTGCTGACGTAGCTTAAACTTGTCAATGATGTCCTGCACATCCTGAGAGAACCCGTTGAAATACTCAATGATGTTCATCTTAAGTCGCTGTGGATCAATCTCGTTCTTCAGCGTGCTCATCTTGAAAGCCGAGGTGTTATAGAAAGGATAGCCTGTTATCTGGGTAAGAAAGGGAGTGTAGTCGGCAATGTTGCTCTTGTCGCAAAGTTCCTTCTTTGCGAGCACTTGCTCTTTGGTGGGTTCAAGAAGCACGTCTATGCGGCGTAGCACCATGAACGGAAGTATAATCTTCTTGTAGTCGCCCTTCTCAAAGGCATGAACGAGCACGTCATTGGCTATGTTCCAAATAAAGGAGAAGAGATGGTTGTATTGTTTGGTTTCCATTGTCATTGCATTGTTTAGTACGGCAGATTCTTTAAGAATACTGCATTCTTGCGATTCCACAAAACAAGAACAAGGGTTGAAACTTAAGGTTGCGAGGATTGTCTGACAGTAAAACAAAAAAGGCGAGGAATCTGCTGCTTTTGGCCTTTATTCTTGCTTGTTGAGGTCCTAGGAAAACCTATAGTACCAAAAAAAAAGAAGCAACAGATGCCTACGCCAATTGGATATATATTACGAAGCTCACAGCGCACCCTCTCCACAAAAGGAGAGGGCACACCACAGGCTGTGTATATATACACGATGGGTAGACGCCCACCGCTGTCTTCATCTGAGTACTTATTTGAAATTTCCTAGGTTTCAACAAGTCAGAATCCGACGTTAGCAAACGTCTTTCTTATTATAACCGAGCCGATAAGCCGATTGGCGCCGGGCAACTCATTGCCGGCAATCAGCCGAAAGACCAAGTGCAAAGTTACACTTTTTTTCGGAAAGAGCAAGGCAATAGCTTATACAATCAATTCTAAAACCGCAAGAATGTAGAAAAGCTGTGTCGCGTTTCGCGACGGTGGTTCGAATCGTTCAGCGTTATGTTTAAGAAATCCTTAATGACCTTAATGACAAATGACCTTAATGACCACGAACAAGCACGTATGACGGGAACGAGGCTATCTGCAGAGTGCAAGATACCGAAAAGAAGAACGATTTTGGATCGTATATTAATAACTGAGGATTAAATAATTATGGATTCTCTTGGAGGATACAAGGATAAATTGTATTTTTGTCAAAAGAAAAGCAACGATTATGAAATACTTAGACCCCAAGGCAGACCTCACGTTCAAGAAGATATTTGGCAATCATCCAGCGCGACTGATAAGTCTCCTTAACGCTCTCTTGCCACTCAGCGACGACGAGCAGATACACGAGATAGAGTATCTGCCTACAGAACTTGTGCCCGAACTCGAAGGCCTACGACAAGTTTTGGGACTCTGTAAGTGTTGAAAGAACCCTATTGGATGACAGATTCCAAAAGGGCGTGAAACAAGGCAAGGAAGAAGGTATGGCTGAAGGCATGAAACAAGGAAAAGAGCTTGGCATGAACCAAAAAAGTCTTGAGATAGCCAAGAAAATGCTGGCGAAGGGCATGGATGCTGCCACGGTAATGGAAATGACGGGGGTATCTGCCGACCAGATAAAGCTTTATTGCTAATATTTATGGGTTGGAAACTAAATATATAGGGACATCAGAACGCTACTCTTCGATAAACTGCAAGAGTACACATCTATTACTCCATATTCCTGATAAACCACAAGAATCCTTAATGACCTTAATGACTAATGACCTTAATGACTACGAGCAAAACACGGAACCAAGAATGCTGGCTTTAACGCAAAAAAATATATAATTTGACAGAAACAATTAATACAATCTATGGGTACAGAGAGAATTATAAACGCTGGAGACAAAACAAGAGCTTCGAATATCGAGATATTAAGGATTATAGCAATGTTCTTCATTTTGTTCATCCATGCCAATTTTTGGTCTTTAGGAGAGCCGACAATCAACGAAATGGCAGCCAATCCACTTGCCACCTGGTGTAGAACATTATTCGAATCAGCTGGTATAATAGCTGTCAATTGCTTTGTATTCATATCTGGTTGGTTTGGAATAAATTTCAAACTCAAAGGATTAGTAAGCTTCCTGTTTCAAAGTTCATTTTTCTATATAGGCACAACTGTTATATTGGTAATGGTTGGAATATGCGATTTAAATAAATTTGTATTAATAAGGATGACGTTTGTAGACAATTGGTATATAATGTCTTACGTGCTTCTCCTGATATTCTCTCCTGTACTCAACGCCTATATAAAGACAGCATCACGCAACAGCTACCGCTTATTGCTTGTCCTGTTTTGGGGCTTTGCATTAACATATGGCTTACGTCCTGTCAGCACATTCAACGAGGGATATTCCCCGATATTCTTCTTCGGATTGTATCTATTAGTAAGATATATTAGAATATACAAACCTAGACTTACAACTTTCCCTATATATGCTGATTTGTTGATATATGTTTTGTGTACGATATTAACGGCGCTTACGTGGTGTTGCTTTAGAATTAATTGCTTTATTTATCTCAATCCTGTTGTAATAATTTCTTCTATTTACTTCTGCTTGATATTCACCAAGTTTGAGTTCAAGAACAAGGTTGTAAATTGGTTTGCTGCAAGCTCTTTTGCTGCTTATTTACTACATACATCTCCATGTTTGCAAGACAGCTATCAGACCTTTTTCAAGACCCTGTGGTGTACAAATCCAACAGTATTGTTTTGGACAAAAACTATCTTGGCTATTGTTGCAATCATGATTGTTGCTGTTGTTCTCGACCAATTGCGTATAAGAGTGTACAGATTGGCATGTTAATGGTCTTATTTTCAAAGGAGTAACATGCTAAGGAGCAATAAGACTCTACTTATTTAGTCATTTTCAGTCATTAGTCATTTAGTCATTTTCGATTTTGAAAGTGTGAAAT
>ERZ1034973.21-NODE-21-length-99572-cov-9.203362_pt1 | contig 99572 bp, 84 predicted proteins | sample MGYA00520686_ERZ1034973 | MGnify/ENA primary metagenome ERZ1034973 (study PRJEB33766, sample SAMN09781775) | gut metagenome | biome: gut microbiome | host: Homo sapiens | place: Madagascar | study: EMG produced TPA metagenomics assembly of the PRJNA485056 data set...
GGTTACACAAATCTTATATTTTTTCATTGTCCTATTGACGGGTAGCACATCAAACTCCTTGATTTTCCGTTGGCTTTGCACCAAGTCCAAGGCCCGATTCAGTGCTACTTTGCAAAAGCCCGGAGCAAAACCTTCAGAGCCTGCTTCAAATGTTCTTCCGTGACGGTGAGCGGCGGGAGCAGGCGCACCTTTTCCCCCGCAGGGCCGGCGGTGATGCACAGGACACCGTTTTTCAGGCATTCATTGACGATATCGCCGGCCTTTTTGGAAGCCGGTGTAATGGCAATCATCAGGCCCAGACCTTCTACTGCCGCAACACCCGGAGCATCCCGGAACGCCTCGAAGATCATGGCGGATTTTCTTTTTACCGAATCCAGAAAGCCCTCGTTCAGCCGTTCCACAATGCTTAGTGCGCCGGCGCAGGCTACCGGGTTTCCGCCGAAGGTGGTGCCGTGAGTTCCCGGAACCAGGGCGTTTTTTGTTTTCTCATTGAACATGCAGATGCCGATGGGGAGCCCGCCGCCTACGCCTTTAGCAGTGGTGACAATGTCCGGCCGGAGTCCCAACTGCTCATAAGAATAGAGGGTGCCGGTGCGGCCGTTGCCCGCCTGAACCTCGTCGCAGATGAGGAGGATGTCCTTCTCGCGGCACAGTTTCGTCAGCGTATCGGCAAATTCTTGAGTCATCACATTGACGCCGCCTTCTCCCTGAACGCATTCCACGATGATGGCCGCGGTGCGGTTTGCATCCACCAGGGATTCCACGTTTTCCGGATTGTTGAACTCCGCATACTTGAAGCCCGGAACCAGCGGCTCGAAGCCTTCGTGGTAGTGCGGATTTCCGGTGGCGGAGAGGGCACCGTAGCTCCGGCCGTGAAAACTGTTTTTCATGGAGATAATTTCATAGCAATCCGGCCCTTTATGCAGGTGCTGGTAACGGCGGGCGGCTTTCAGCGCGCATTCGTTGGCCTCGCCGCCGGAGTTGGTGAAGAACATGTTCGCCATGCCGGTGCGCCGGGCCAGAAGCTCGGCGAGTTTGGCGCAAGGCTCCGTGTAATAGAGATTGGAGGTATGCTGAACTTTATGGAGCTGCTCCTCCACCGCATTAATCCAGTCCGGATCGCAGAAACCGAAGGAGTTGGTGCCGTATCCCGACTCCAGGTCGATGTACTCCTTGCCGTTCTCGTCGTAGGCGATGTCGTTGCTGCCCCAGGGGATAGTTACCGGAAAGCGATTGTATGTTCCGGTAATGTATTGATGGTCTAACTCTTTAATATCTTTCATTTTTTTAAAACCCTTTCTATATGATTCTTCCCCAAAAAAACATCCTCGGCTATTTCCGATAGTTTCCGTTCAGTTTGATGTAGGTGATGCGAATTTTGATTTCATCTTCATCGCTCACCTCCCAGCACCAGCCCGGTAGTTTCCGGGACACCCATCATCAGATTCAGGTTCTGAATGGCGGAACCGGAAGCGCCCTTACCCAGATTATCGAAACGCGCCACCAGCAGCAGGCGTTCCGAATTCCCATAGAGTGACAACTCCATGTCATCCCGTCCACTCATGGTGTTGGCAGAAACAAAGCCGTTTTCATCTGCATCTTCCTTATAATACACCAGCGGACCGGTGTAGAATTCCCGGTACGCATTCCGGATGTCCTCCATGGTGCCGTGGATGTCAGAACCGAAGAGTGGGATGATGGTTTCCATTCCGCAGTAAAAGTCGGATACAATCGGGCAGAAAATCGGAGCGCACTCGAGACCGTTTAGGGCAGTGATTTCCGGGAGGTGCTTGTGCTGTTGAGACAAGCCGTACATCCGCGGAGCATCCATCAGTGCATCTCGGCAGTCACTTTCGTATTCGCCAATCATCTTTTTACCGCCGCCGGAATAGCCGGTGATGCTGAAACATTGGCCACCAGGGGTGTCGCTTCGATAGTTTCGGTACCGCTGATTTCCGGAAACCGTAGACCCATCCTTCCGCCGTGCGGATTCGCTGTGACGTTCTTCGTAGGGAATCGAAATCAGTTCCAAATCCGTTCGGCTCTGAAGACGCTGATGAATGCGCAGTCCGGTGGTTCCGTAGCTGCTGTCGATAAATATTTTTGCCATCTCTAGTATACCTTTCTTTATAAATTCTCCTGCAGGGAACAGCATCGTCCCGGATTGCCGTTCCGCATTATAACAAAGTGCCCGAAAAAAATGGGTAAATAAAAATGCAGAAATATAAATAAATATGCAGCTATTATCGCTCTTTTGTGGGAATAAGTCAAGGGGAAAAGCGTCGAAACGCTTGAATTTAAAGGAATATAGAGTATGTTTTAAAGAACAATCGAATAAAAAAATACAATGTTAAGAAAACTACAAGCATTCATGGATACAATACCTGCTATGCGGAAACTGCATGTGAACCAAAAAGGGCTTGTATACCTGTTCAAAGTGACTATAATAGATTTAAAGGATATGGTCACTATGAATAGGTAGAAGATCACAGTGGGACATACATCTATAAAATTTTCTTCTATAATTGAAAGGGAGGATTGTCATGAATTGGGAATTAATCACATTCTTAGGGTACTTCGTGATACTAATGGGTGTCGCGTTGATATTCTACTTTAACGGAGCAAACAAAGACCAGGAGGACTTCTTCCTGGGTGGCAGAGAGATGGGACCGTGGGTAACGGCACTCTCGGCGCAGGCTTCTGATATGTCTGCGTGGTTGTTGATGGGCCTGCCGGGCTCTATTCTGGCATTTGGTTTCGGTCAGATGTGGATTGGAATCGGTTTGGCACTGGGAACTGCAGCGAACTGGATATTCTGTGCGAAGAGATTGAGAACATTCTCCTTAGCAGCAGGTGATGCCATTACATTGCCGCAGTATTTGTCCAACCGTTTCGCTACTTCATCGAAAACACTGCAGGTTATCTGTGCGGTAATCTTCCTGGTATGCTACACCATCTATGTCGCATCGGCATATGTAGCAGGCACATCCGTATTCGAGATGCTGTTCCCGGGCGTCAGTGCAAAGGTGACAATGACGATTTTCGCATTGGTAATTGTGTTCTACACCTTCTTCGGTGGATTTAAAGCCGTATGCTGGACGGACTTCTTCCAGGGACTTCTGATGATGGCCGCACTGATGGCTGTTCCGATTGTAATTGTGGCAACGAAGCAGAATCTGGACACCAGCCTTCTGAACAACGTGTATGAATACAAGGATGCATCCGGAGAGATGGTCACCTGCGTATTCGGTACCGGATTATTTGATGCAAGCTGGAAGGACATTGTTTCCGGACTGGGCTGGGGACTTGGCTACTTTGGTATGCCGCACGTACTGGTACGGTTCATGTCCATTGAAAAGCCTTCGATGATTAAGAAATCGTCCACCGTTGCAATTATTTGGGTTCTGATTTCTCTGGGATCCGCCGTACTGATTGCATACTTCGGCAGAATGCTTATTGCAGATGAGCTGCTCCCAATCGGAGCACAGAAGACGGTGTTCATGGTAATGGCACGGAAGTACTTCCCGGCAGCAATTTCCGGTCTGCTTCTGGCAGCGATTATCGCCGCATCCATTTCTACCGCAGACTCTCAGCTTCTGGTCGCATCCAGTTCCTTCACATCCGACTTGTATAAGCCGCTGATTCGCAAGGACGCGACGGAGAAGGAAACCCTGATGGTTGGAAGAATCGTCGTTGTTGTTATCGCCGTAATCGCATTCATTATCGCAAGCTCGAAGGGATCCGGAGCACAGGCAATTATGAACTTAGTTGAAAATGCCTGGGGTGCATTTGGATCGGCATTTGGACCGACCATCCTGCTGTCCCTGTTCTGGAGAAACTTTAACTACAAGGGCGCCATCGCCGGCGTTATTTCCGGATTCGTTGTAGATATCGGCTGGCTGTTACTCCTGCACTCTACCGGCGTATACGAAATCGTACCGGGATTCATTGCAAGTGCAGTCATCGCCGTAATCGTTGCAAAGGCAACCGGCGAACCGGATGAGGATGTCAAGACTATTTTCGATAGTGCAATCGAAGGTATCAGATTAGACAAGTGATGTCCCAATCCTTGAGGGAAGGAGGCTTTCGCACAGCCAGTGCGGAAGCCTCGCTTCCTTTTTTGCGCTCTCATGTACGGAAAATGATTCTTGAAAAAAACAGAAAAAAGAAAATAAAGATATTCTTTTTTCTCACGAATAGTGTACAATCAAGGTGTAAAACACAAATTTCAGAATACTTGTATGGAGATTATTAAAGAAATTTTGGGAGGAGCGTCATGGGAGTATTAAAAGTAATTAAGAATCGTTTCTCGGTTCGGAAATTTAAAGATCAGCCGATTGAGTCGGAGAAGCTGGAACGCATTCTGGAAGCGGCAAAAGCTGCACCGACGGCAAAGAATCTTCAGCCGCAGCGTATTTTTGTCTGCAAGAGCAAGGCGGCACTGGCCGCTATCGATTCTGCAACCAATTGCAGATACGGAGCACCGACCGTTCTGGTGGTATGCTACGATCAGAATGAAGTGTGGCACAATCCGTTTGATCCGACCATCGATTCGGGAGAAATCGATGCTTCCATCGTTGCAGATGAAATGGTTCTGGCGGCGTGGGATGAGGGCATCGCATCCTGCTGGGTCGCACATTTTAATCCGAAGAAAATCAATAGCGGATTGAAGATTCAGGAACACATTCGTCCGGTGGTATTGATTCCAATCGGTTATGCGGAAGATGGCGTAGAACCGGCTTTGAGACATACGGAATCCAAGGATCTGGACGAAATCGTTCACGAGTTGTAGAGAATGTGAGGATGTAGAATTTCGTTATCTATATGTTTAAAAAAGGAGGATGTTATGGTTTCGGAAATAAAGATGGATGATTTAAGAGAGAAGGCCGTAGGCACATTTACCGGAGGCTACATGTGTTCGGAGACGTTGGTGTACATTCTGAACAAGTACTATGACCTGGGCATTTCGGAAGAAGCCATCGCCATGAGCACCGGTTTCCCGTTCGGATTCGGGGATGGGGGAAATGTATGCGGTGCCGTTGCAGGGGCCACCATGTGTCTGGGAAAAGTATTCGGCCGGACCGTTCCGGGAGATCCGAAGTTCCAGAAATGTTGCAGCCTGGTTCGGGAATTGAACGATGATGTCATCGAAAAATACGAAACCACCATCTGCCCTACCTTGATTCAGGATTACAATTTCAAGGACCCGGAGCGGAAAAAGCACTGCATTGGCATCGTCCTCGCAGTAGTGGATTCCTTCGCCAAGATTATGGAACGGGAATGCGGCGTGAAAAGAGTGTAGCATACGAAGTCAACCAATAAATTTTATCCTAAAAAAGCATCGACAAACCCTGTCGGTGCCTTTGCTATTGCGGAGATTCCGCACTGTGGTATAATTAAAAGATATTTTTATGAGTTTTAGAAAGGAGTGAACCGTGGCGACATTGAAAAAGAAATTGCATGGATTCAAATCGAAAATCACCGCCGAAGTTCGCTCTTTATCTCGCCGGCAACGGCGCCTGTTGCTTGTGGATGTATTGTTGATTGGCCTGGTAGCAGCCTTCTACATTCTTTTCTTCGTTCCCCGAGACGGAACGGCCATGTTTCAGATGGCGGCCCAGCGCTCCCGGCGAATTACATCCTGCGTGCAGGACATGTCCCTAAAGACCGAGCTGAAGATTTCATCCGGGGATATTGCGTTCTCACAAAAAAAGAAATCCGCCGCGGAGAAATGCCCCGTTCATATTCGCATTAAAATGAAGCAAGGGGAAGGCGGGGCGAAAATAAACCGAACCACTATGGTGAACCTGAACGGAAAAACATCTTCCTTCAAGGCGCTGAGCTATTACGATGCGGAACAGAAGATTCTGTTTTCTCGGAAGAACTCCGGATGGAGTCGGAAGGAGAACCAAGCAAATGAAGCGCCGGACGTTCAAACCCTTCTGAAGATAAATGAAAGCGTTTTGCAGAACAGCGCTTTTGCAAAGACCGACCGGGGCTACGAAGTGCGGATACCGGCAGAACAAGTGGGGGTGAGCCCCATTGCTCCGCTGCTGAGAGATGATGAGAACACCGAAATTGCCGGAGGAGAGTTCTGTTTCGTGTTCGGCAAATTCTCCCATCGATTGACGCAAATTGAGGGGAATAACTTAACGGTTCAGCGCAACGGCAAAAAAGCCGAAACCTGCACCATTCGTATAAAGTTCACGGATTATAATAAGCTGGAATCTGCGGACTGGAAGGTTCCGGAAAAGGTCCGCAAGAGTGCGGAAGCACCGGCGAAGGATGCAACGAAAGCGAAATCCTATCTGCTGTCCCAGACGGAACTGAAGAAAGAAGAGCGGGATTGCTACGTGGTAGGAGAAGATCTTCCCGCCGGAAAGTATATCACCGGAAAGCGGACCGGGGAGGGTATCATTACCTGCCTCCGCCATTCCGATGCCAAAGTGCGCTTTGAATATCGCTGCGGATACGGATATTATGCGGTAGATAATTACAAGAGAGGAAGGGAGGTGACCCTGGAGAATGGAGATCGGATTATGTTATCCGGAAAGAAACTGGCCATCCGGTTCCGGAGAAAATAGAAAAACGCATCGCCGGAAGCTTTGGGGCGTCGTCATCGTTTTTTTGGGAATGATGCTCCTACTCTCCGGCCGCAAGGCCTATGGCGCCGAAGTGATTCAGCAGAGCGGGATGGCGCTTCAGCCCTACGATACCTCGATATACGACACGGTGAATAACGCCAACGAAACCATGACCGGGTACGGACACGCTTATACCAACAGCCAAGAATTGAATTCCGTTTCCGGGCCGTCCATGCAGTTCCGGTCTCTGCTGTACACGGAGATTCCGAACCCTCAGAGCATTGCCGTTTCGCCGGACGGGAAGACCGCTTGGGTGATGTCTTCCTATAAGAGCGGGAGCGACAATTCTAGGACCGGGCGGATTTACCGCATTGATCTGTCTCGCTTCTGGAAAAAGAAGGCTGCCGGGTCCAAGGATACCGGTGCGATAAAAGCGGGACCGGAGATTGTCACCGGTCACGGACAGACGCTGGCATATAATCCCAAAAGCCATGAGCTTTGGTACGTGCGTGAAACGAAGGTGCTCAACACCACGCTGGTGCGGGTGAATCCCAAAACCATGGAGGTGGAGAAGGAAATTCATTTTCGCTTTGGCTCCACCATCGTTTTCCCGCCGACCTTTACCTTTGATAAGGATGGAAACTGCTGGACCTATACCCGAAGCACCGGCAGCAACTGGGTGTCGGCGGGAACCATCCGGTTCTACAAGGGCCGGATTCAGGGAAATCGCGTGACATTCCGCATGATTAACCAGGGACTCCGGTATCCGCCGGGAAACCTCTGCCAGACCTTTGGCTACAACCCGGTGAATGACCGCCTGTACGTGGTGGCGGACGGGGAAATGCTCACGGTACCGGCGGGCAAGCTGAGTCGGCACCGGGTGACGCCATCGGATGTGCAGTGCATCAAATTCGGCGGGTGTCGAGAATTCGAAGGACTTGCTTTTACGGAAACCGGCTGCGCGTATTTTGCGACCAACAAGCCGTCGGAAATCATGCGGGACCGGATCAGCTACAACAAGGCGCTGAAGCTGGAGGCCAAATATAAGCGGGCGAAGAAGAATTATGCCCGAGACCGAAAGCAGATGAAAAAGGAGAAGGAAGAGCAGGCTCAGAACATTACCATGGAAAAAATCGGAAAACAACTAGAGGATGGCCTCTAATGAGTGTTTATTTCTGAGATTTTGTGTTATAATGTCGGAAGCATGAAATGTTATTTTCACATAATTAACCAATAGGTTGAATGGGAGGTATTAATATGGCACTTGTTACGACCACTGAAATGTTCCGGAAGGCGTATGACGGTGGATATGCAATTGGCGCGTTTAATGTAAATAATATGGAGATTGTGCAGGCAATTACGGAAGCCTGCAAGAAGGAGAATTCTCCGGTAATTCTTCAGGTATCCAGAGGTGCAAGAACTTACGCAAATCACACATACCTGATGAAGCTGGTGGAAGCGGCAGTGAAGGAGTGCCCGGATATTCCAATTGCACTTCACCTGGATCACGGTCCGGATTTCGAGACCTGCAAATCCTGCATCGACGGCGGATTCACTTCCGTAATGATCGATGCTTCTTCGAAGCCTTTTGAAGAGAACATCGCGATTACGAAGGAGATAGTAGACTACGCTCATAAATACGGCGTTGTGGTAGAAGCGGAACTGGGAACTTTGGCCGGAATTGAAGACGAAGTGAAAGTATCTGCAGAAGAATCATCTTATACCCGTCCGGAAGAGGTGGAGGAATTCGTCACCCGTACCGGATGTGATTCTTTGGCGATTGCCATCGGCACCAGCCACGGCGCATACAAGTTCAAGCCGGGTACGAACCCGAAGCTGCGTTTCGACGTGCTTCACGAATGTGAAAAGAAACTGCCGGGATTCCCAATCGTTCTTCACGGCGCATCCTCCGTACCGCAGGAATACGTACAGATGATTAACGAATACGGCGGAAACATGCCGGGCGCACTGGGTGTACCGGAAGAACAGCTGAGAGAGGCGGCTCGCTCCGCAGTGTGCAAGATTAACATCGATTCCGACATTCGTCTGGCGATGACCGGAACCGTTCGGAAATATCTGACCGAGAATCCGGCGGACTTCGATCCGAGAAAGTACCTGAAGGCGGGAAGAGATGCGATCGAGGCAATGGTGCGTCATAAGATTGTTGACGTTCTGGGTTCCTCCGGCAAAGCGGAATAGAAAGTGAACCTCTTCAGACAGAAAAACATGAATTCAAAAAGCTGCAGGCATCAGATGCGCTGCAGCTTTTTCCTTGCTTATTTCTCCAATTTCTGTCGGCACTTCGCAAAGAACTTCTCGTTATCGATGACGAAGCGTTCGTGAATTCCCTCTCCGATTACTTCTTTTTCATCCATTGCCTTTACGGTGAAGACGATGCGGCGGCGATCCACCTCCGCAACTTCAGTAGTGCAAGTGACTTCCATGTCCACCGGCGTGGCCGCCAAGTGGCGCACATCAATTCGAGTTCCCACGGTTCCCTGACCGTCTTCCAGAAGGCTCTGCACCGCCTCTTGCGCGGTTCCTTCCATCAGCGCAATCATGGATGGGGTGGCCAGCACCTCCAGCGCACCGCTTCCCATCGCTGCAGCGGTCATCTCCGGGGTAACCGTAATCTTTTTTTTGCAAGTAAGTCCCGTTTGAATCATAATTCACCTCTTGTTTCTGAAATGTTTAAGTTTAATTTATAGTTTGACTCCTATAATTATGACACCGAACACGTGAGAACGCAATCTTGACATTCGCGTACATGAGTGTTATCTTGAAGTTTGCGCGTATAATGCGAATTGAAGATTCATATTATAGAAAGGTTTATGTGTATATGCAAAAAGAAGTTTTATGGAATCGATATTCTCCGGAACAGGAGAAGAAAATGGCTTCGGTGTGCAGTCGGTATATGACCTGCTTGGATGAAGGAAAGACGGAACGGGAGAGTGCTCGCTTGACTGTTTCCATGGTGGAAGAACAGGGATACCGAAATCTCCGGGATTTGGTGCAGAAGGGAGAGCCTCTGACCGCCGGTGACAAGGTGTACTATATGTACAACGAGAAGCTGATTGTTCTGTATCATATCGGCAAGGAGCCCCTGGAAAGCGGAATGAACATTCTGGGGGCGCACATCGACTCACCGAGAATGGATGTGAAACAGAATCCGCTGTACGAGAACGGTGGATTCGCTTATTTGGACACCCATTATTACGGCGGCATCAAGAAGTATCAGTGGGTGACGCTTCCGTTGGCAATTCACGGAGTTGTGGTTCGGAAGGACGGCAGCCGGGTGAATATTTCCGTAGGAGAGAAGGATACGGATCCCGTATTTACCGTTTCAGATCTGCTGATTCACCTGTCTCGGGAGCAGTTGACGAAAACCGCCTCAAAGGTTGTTGAGGGGGAATCTCTGGATATTCTGGTTGGAAGCATCCCGCAGGGTGAAACGGACAGCGAAGAGGAGAAGAAAGAGAAGAAGGACACCATCACCGCAAATATCTGCCGAATTCTGGAAGAAGAGTACGGTTTTGAAGAAGAAGATTTCATTTCTGCGGAACTGGAAGTGGTGCCGGCGGGCAAAACCAGAGAACTGGGCTTTGATCGGAGCATGATTATCGGCTACGGTCAGGATGACCGAATCTGTGCGTTCACATCTCTGATGGCATTCCTGGATGAAGAGGAGACACCGAAACGCACATCCTGCTGTATTTTGGTAGATAAAGAAGAAATCGGTAGCGTTGGTGCCAGCGGCATGCATTCCCGAATCTTTGAGAATGCGACGGCAGAGGTTCTTCATCTGTTGGGACATACGGACAGCATCTCTCTTCGCCGGACGCTTCAGAACTCCAAGATGCTTTCCTCCGATGTGAGCGCTGCGTACGACCCGCTGTACGCCTCTGTGTTTGAAACAAAGAATGCGGCGTACATGGGGAAGGGACCGGTATTCAACAAATTCACCGGATCCGGCGGAAAGGGAAATTCCAGCGATGCCAACCCGGAATACATTGCGGAAATTCGCCGGGTGCTGGGAGATGCGAACGTTCAATTCCAGACGGCGGAGATGGGCAAGGTGGATGCCGGCGGCGGCGGAACCATCGCCTATATCATGGCCAACTACGGTATGGAAGTCATCGACTGCGGGGTTGCCATCCTGTGCATGCACTCTCCGTGGGAGGTTTCCAGCAAAGTGGACGTCTATGAGACCTACCGCTGCTACAGAGCGTTCCTGACCCATATGGAATAATCGAAAACGCTCTCTCATCATTCACGAAATATCGGCCTAACCGGCGGTATTGATATAATTAGTTGTATTTTTTTATGAAAATAGAAAGAGGACTGAATTCAATGGAAAAGAAACTGCTTAAGAAATCCAAATTTGCTGTTACGTTGTATGTAATCTCCGGACTGCTGACGCTGTACACCGTGTACATGTTGTACAGCACGATTACCTACCTGACCAACTACTTCTCCCAGTACGGCACATCCTTTATGTCCAACTTTGGAACCGCCATCGGTTATATCCTGACCCAGTGCCTGGTATATCTGGTCTATGCGATTCTGGTGTTTGCGGCAGCAAAGATTTACAATGAAGTGAGAAAAGCGAATCCGGACAACTACCTTTCCGAGGCAGAGTCTAAGGCTATCCTGAGAGCAAAGGAAGCGAAGAAGATTGCGAAGGCGGAGAAGAAGGCTGCAAAAGCAAGTGTAGAGGAAGCGAAGGCAACCGATGAGAAAGAGGAAGCAGCGGAAGAACTGAAGGAAGCGGAAAAGGCGGAAGAGAACGCTTCGGAAGAAGAACAGAAGGAAGAATCCGAAAAATAATTGCTTACTTTTCGAAATATAGTTTAGGACAAAAAATAGAGCATGAAAAAGCGGTTGAAAGCATTCACCGCTTTTTCTTTTAATTTAAAAGGAAAAGCATCACCTTAAAATTCTATTACCCCAAAAATTTTAAAACTTCAGGGAATTAACACTTGATTTTTAAAGTTGGGGGGGTATAATATGAATGAAATTATTTGATAATGGGGGTGTAGCTATGGGGGATTTACCACATATCAATGTCGATGCTACAGGGAAGCAGTTAAAGCGGATTCGAAAAGAGCACAACTTTTCAGTTCAGGACATTCAGCATCAGATTGGGTTGATTTCGGCTCAGGCGATATACAAATGGGAGCGGGGTCAGGCACTGCCTTCGCTGGACAATATCGTAATCCTGGCGAAATTGTACGAAGTCACTCTAGATGACTTGTTGGTAATCGAATAGTTAATTCAACGGTTGGGGAATCGGATTCTTTCAGGAATCCGATTTTCATTTTTTGATAAATACTGGTATAATGGTGTGTAAAAATATTGAGACAAGATAGGTTAGAAAAATGGAAAACAATTACGAAGAACATCGGACGCGTGCGGATCGAATTCAGAAGGACATTGACACCCTGGGCTCTTACAGCAGCGTGAAGACCATCGGATGTACCCGCTACACCTACACAAAGGAATTTGCGCAGGCGCGGGATTACATCAAGCGGGAAATGGAGCAGGCCGGTCTGCAAGTCCGGGAAGATGCCGTTGGCACGGTAATCGGACGGTTGGAAGGAACGAATCCGGAACTTCCGATTATTATGACGGGCAGCCACTTCGATACGGTAAAAACAGGCGGTCGTTATGACGGCGCAGCCGGCGTGGTTGCGGCACTGGAAGTAGCGAGAACGATGCATGACGAGGGTTTCCGCCCGAAGAGAAGCATTGAGTTCGTCGCTCTTCCGGAGGAAGAAGGCGGCCGTTTCGGTTCCGGATTGATGGCCAGCAGAGCCATGTGCGGAAAATTATATCCGGATGAATTGGAACATCGGGATGAGAATGGCGTAACCCTGGCAGAAGCGATGAAGGAATACGGATTGGATCCGAATGCGATTGAAACGGCACAGAGAAAGCCGGAAGAGATCGACGCATTCCTGGAACTTCATATCGAACAGGGACCGATTCTGGAGAAAGAAGATGTAAAGGTGGGCATCGTGGAATCCATCGTCGGGTTCCGATGCTTTGAGGTACATGTACACGGACGTTCGGATCATGCCGGAAATACCCCGATGAACATGCGGGCGGACGCATTCCTGGCCGTGGCAAGAGCAGTAACGGCAGCAACGGCGAAGGCAGAAGAAATCGGTGAGAACACCGTGTTCACCTGCGGCGAAGTTCACGTAGCGCCGGGTGCGTTTAACATCGTGGCGGAAGATGCTTGGATTAAAGTAGACTGCCGAAGTCGGAAGATTTCCAATGTGGATCGGGTGCTGAAGGTGTTCTGGGAATCTCTGGATAAGAGCGTACGGGACTCTGAGGGCCTGTCCTATACGAAGGAACAGAAGGTCCATGCCAACCAGGTGGAGATGGACGAAGAAATTCGGGAAATGATTGAAGAGAACGCTCACAAAGCCGGCATCCGGACATGGCACCTCCTTTCGGGTGCGGGACACGATGCCATGGTAATGGCTTCCATCGCACGAACCGCCATGATTTTCGTACCGAGCAAGGATGGCAGAAGCCATGTGCCGGAAGAATGGACGGATTGCGAAGACCTTCAGAAAGGTACGGAAACCCTGTATCGTACGATGCGCGAGATGGCGGAAAAGGAATAGAACATGCCTTTTGTAAAAGTAAACGGCACCCACACCCTAGAGTGCGCTTCCGGTTTGAACCTTATGACACTGCTGGTGCGCAGCGGGTACGAACTGAACAACGCCTGTGGCGGGAGAGGGGTGTGTGGCAAGTGCAAGGTTCGGATTCCGAATGTTTCGGAGTCTGCACTTTCGAAAACGGAGAAGATGTTTCTGACACCGGAAGAGCAGCGGCAGGGAATCCGCTTGGCCTGCATGGTGCGAGTCCGGCAAGATCTTGAGGTAGAAACCCTCTCCCGAGAAAAGGAATATGCCGTTCTGGCAGAGGGACATCTTCCGGAATGGGCAACGGAACGTTCGAAAGACCCCGCGAAATCCGATGAATACGGCATTGCAGCGGACGTCGGCACCACCACGGTGGTGTGCCGTCTGATTCATCTAGAAACGGAAAAAACGACAGACACGGCGGCATCCGTAAACAATCAGAAGAAGTTCGGTTTGGACGTACTGAGCCGAATCAGCTATGAGCAGGATCATCCGGAATTCGGACGGAAAGAACTGCAGGACGCTATCGTGGGAAATCTGAATCGTCTGATTGAGGAAATGTGCCGGCGGCAGGAGCTTTCCCCGGAAAGCATTCGGCGAATTGCAATCAGCGGAAACTGCACCATGGTGCACATGCTTCTGGGTGCGGATGCAGTGCCCCTTGGCAAAGCCCCGTTCCTTCCGGTATTGAAGGGAGCGCAAAGATGCTTCGCCGGAGAGATTGGTTTGAAGCCGGAAGGAGCGGAGCTGTATTGCATTCCGGCGGTGTCCGCCTATATTGGCGGGGATATCGTCGCCGGTGCGTACATATGCGGGCTGAAGAAACTTTCCGGCAACGTACTCTTTGTGGATATCGGAACCAACGGCGAAATTGTTTTGGCTCGAGACGGCGAAATGAACTCCTGCTCCTGTGCTGCCGGACCTGCCCTGGAGGGAATGAACATCCAACAGGGGATGAGAGGCGAGACCGGAGCCATTGAAGATGTGGAAATACGGCCGGATGGGATTCACTTGAAGGTCATTGGAGGCGGTCCGGCGGAGGGAATCTGCGGAAGCGGCATCCTCGCCGGGATTAAAGAACTCCTTCGGTGCGGCGTTCTCCGAAAAAGCGGTGCCTTTGTGCATCCGGACCGGCTGCCGGAGGGGGACGAACGAAAAGAATATCTGCAAGTGAATCCGGAGGACGGTACGCGCAGCGTGCGCCTTCAGGAGAACCCGGTCCCCGTGAATATTACCCAGAAGGATATTCGCCAGGTACAGCTGGCAAAGGGGGCGATTCGCTCCGGCATCGAAATCCTCCTGGAGAACAACGGACTGGAGCCTTCTATGCTGGATGAGGTTATGATTGCGGGACAATTCGGATCTCATCTGCCGCCGGAAGACCTTACCGGAGTGGGCATCCTTCCGGAGGAAGTGCGGGACCGAATTCACTACGTGGGAAATACCGCCCTTACCGGTGCCGTGGCGGCCCTTCTTTCCGAAGGTGTTCGTAGAGAGATGGAGGCATTAGCCACAGAAATCGGGTATACGGAATTGGGTGAAACTCCGGAATATGAGTATCGACTGGCGGAATGGTTGGAGTTTCCGAAATGCAGACTTTACTAAATTTGTACAGTTACTTGCATAATGATATTTTTGTGGTATCATCATTACATGAGAAATAACGAAGAAACAAAACAGAATCAGATGATTTCAATCGCCGAGGACGTGCTCCGGGCAGCGAAGGATCGAATCGTTGCCAACATGCGCTTTATGGACTCGGCGATTTTTGCGTTGCGGGAAAAGTGCGACGAGAATCGGGAGGGCGTGTTCGGTACGGACGGTGCGACATTGTACTATTCCCCGGATTACGTGATTTCCATGGGACGAGATGGGATATCGGAGATGATGCACGCCTATATGCACCTTTTGCTCCACTGCATGTTCCGGCACTATAAGAATCCGCCGGAGAATCGGCAGCTGTGGGATATTGCAGCGGACATGGCGGCGGAGGCGTTGATTCAATCCTTTGAGATGGATTCCTTCCGGCACTGTCGGGAAGAAGAACAGCGGGAGGCGCTGACTCAGGTTCGATGGGAGACAGAAGGCCTGTCTGCAGAGCGAATTTATCGATGGCTGGCGTCCGGAAATCGGAAGTCGGAAGAAGTGCACCAGCTGGGAGATTTGTTCCGGGTGGACGACCACGGCCTTTGGTATCCCGCAAATCCCAATTTTCTGAAGCCGGAGGACGCGCAGGATTCGGAAGAAACGAAGGAGCATTCGGCAGAACTGCGGCAGGAGACCGAAGAACCGGATTGGGACCGCATTGCACAGATGGTGAAAATCTCTTTGGAGACGGAAAACCGGGGTGCGGAGCGGGGAGAACTCCTCTCCGCCCTCAATGCGCGAACGGAAAAGCACATGGATTACAGCACCTTTCTCCGGAAGTTCACCCTATTTCGGGAGAACCTGAAGGTGGATGACAGCGCATTCGATTATATCTTCTACACTTACGGGCTGGAGCTGTACGGCGATATGCCGCTGGTGGAGCCGTTGGAGTACGCCGATGAACGAACCATATCGGATTTCGTCATCGTCATCGATACATCGGCGTCTACCCAAGGGAAATTGGTGGAGCGTTTCGTGCAGCGCACCTTCGACCTGCTACAGGAAAGCCGGGAAATTAAGAACCGGTTTAACATTCATCTGATTCAGTGCGATGCGGCGGTGCAGGAAGACCGCATCCTTCGCACCCGAGAGGATGTGCACCGGTATCTGGAAAACATGGAACTGAAAGGCCTGGGAGGTACGGATTATCGGCCGGCCTTCCATTATATAAACAACTTGGTGGAACGAGGGGAGTTCCGGCACCTTCAGGGCGTGCTGTACTTTACCGACGGAAAAGGCATCTTTCCCCGCCGGAAACCGCCCTACGACACGGCATTTATTTTTGAGGACGATGCGGCGGCGTCGGAAGCGAAGGTTCCTTCCTGGGGAATGAAAGTGGTATTTGGAGGTAAGGATGAATATTGAAGAAGCAAAGAAACAGGTAAAATACGCGGTAATTTCCTATCTGTCAAAGGATGAGTTCGGGGAATATCGGATTCCGGTGGAGCGGCAGCGGCCGATTTTTCTCATGGGTCCTCCGGGAATCGGAAAGACGGATATCATGAATCAGGTAGCGGAGGAGATGAACATCGCGGTGGTGTCCTATTCCATGAGCCATCACACCCGGCAGAGTGCTTTGGGCCTGCCGTTCATTGCGGACAAGGAATACGGCGGCCGGAAGTATCGAACCACGGAATACACCATGAGTGAAATCATCGCCAGCCTGTACGACGTGATGGAAGAAACAGGAAAGGCGGAGGGCATCCTCTTCCTGGATGAAATCAACTGCGTATCGGAGACACTGGCACCGTCCATGCTGCAGTTTCTGCAGTACAAGGTTTTCGGACGCCACTCTATTCCCGACGGCTGGGTAATTGTTACCGCCGGAAATCCGCCGGAATACAACAACTCCGTGCGAGAGTTCGACCTGGCGACGCTGGACCGCTTGAAGCGAATCGATGTGGAGCCGGATTTTGGCGCCTGGTGGAAGTACGCGCAGAACCAGGAGGTGCACACTGCGGTGCTCACCTATTTGGAAATAAAAAAGGACGATTTCTATTCCGTGGAGACGACAGTGGACGGGAAGGAGTTCGTCACTGCCCGGAGTTGGGTGGATCTGTCCGACATGATGAAACTTTACGAAGAGCACGACATTCCGGTGAACCTAGAGCTGATTCGTCAGTACGTTCAGAACGAACGAATCGCCCGGGATTTCTCCGCCTACTACGACCTGTTCTATCGCTACCGGAAGGATTACCGCATCGATGATATTCTGAAAGGCGCGGTGGAGGACGGCGTTCGGACGAGGGCGCAGGAATCATCCTTCGACGAGCGGATTACCGTGATTCGCCTTCTGATGGATTCGCTCTCGGGAGATTTCCGAAAGGTCAACGAATGCGGAGAAGCGCTGAATCGCTTTCTCTTGTCCATAAAAGAAAACAACCGCCGGCTGGCTGCCGCGTCCGTTCCGGAGGCGGTGGAGATTCTGCGGGAGACGGAAGAGGCTATCGGTGCAAATCTTCGCCGGGAGAGAAAATCCAAATCCGTTTCCGCCAAGGAGCTTCGGCTGGAGAAACTCCATCTGAAATACCTGGAGGATCTGTCTCTCACCTTGCAGAGGGATTCCATGGATGGAACGACATCGGATCCGGTGTCTCTGATTCGAGAATTTATCGCGCCGAATCAGGCAGAGCGAAAGAAGTTGGCGAAAGAAGCCGGAAACCGATTGGAAGCCGCATTTGATTTTATCCGGGACGCCTATGGGGAGAACGAAATGATTATTTTTGTCACCTCCCTGACGGAAAACCGGGAAAGCGCCGGATATATCGGAACGTACGGGTCGGAGAGCTACTATAAATACAATAAGGAGCTGCTGCTGAACGACCGGGAGGACGAGCTGGTTCGGAAGATTCGGGAACTGGAGGTTTAATATGCCCACATTAATGCTTCGGGAAACGTTGATTAGTTACGATAATCGGTATGAGCATTACAGCGTGCCGGCCCATATTCGGAATATATCCGCCAACTGTTTCAATGAGCGGTGGGAGCTTCAGTGGCTGACGCTGCCGGAACACCTGGAAGAGCTGGGAGACAATGCTTTTCGGATGTGCATCAATTTGAAGCGCATCGATATGCCGGTACGCATTGAGAAGGTGGGGCGTGCGCTGTTCAGCTATTGCAGAAATTTAAAGTCCGTTTCACTGCCGGAGGGAGTGGAAGAGATTGATTACGAGATGTTTCGGGAGTGCGGAGCGCTGCAGGAGATTGTTCTGCCGGATTCGGTGGAACGGATTCACGGGAGCGCTTTCAGCAGCTGCGAAAGCCTGAAATATCTGTCCTGCGGTGCCGATGTTTTTGCACTGCTGCCGGAAAAAGTACAGCCTGCTGCGGCGTTGACTTATTTGGAACGGAAGGGGATGGAGAATTCCCGGCTTCCGGAAATCTTTGAACGGTACGTTCAGGAGAAGAAGGAACTGCTCCTGGAGATGGGAATTCGGCGAAACGATGTGCGGGGGATGCAGTATTTACTGGAGAACTCGGATCCGGACGGCGAGCTGCTGAGAAATTGCCAGGAAATCGCACAGCGGAATCACCGAACGGAAATCGGAGCGTTGATTCTGGAGGCGATGGAAAAGAACCGGGAATTCGCGAGCGAGGGCGCTTTGGACTGGGACCCTTTCGGTGACTTGTAGAGTCGGAAAAATAAGGGGGATGAAAGCTTTTTTTAGCAGAAATAATTATAGACAAACCCCTTCGGTTATGGTATTATATTTGAGCTGATTAATTTTCATACCTCTGCTTCGGCGGTACGCTGCTCCGGCGGCTGCGATGCTGAGGTGAATTGTAAGAAAAGGAGAAACGAAATGATTACAAAGGAAATCAAGAACAACATCATCGAAGAGTACAAGACACACGAAGGAGATACCGGTTCCCCGGAGGTGCAGGTTGCAATTCTGACTTACAGAATCAACGATTTGAACGAGCACCTGAAGGAACACCACAAGGATTTCCATTCCAGAAGAGGTCTGCTGAAGATGGTAGGTCAGAGAAGAAATCTGCTGAAGTATCTGAAGGATACCGATATCGAAAGATACAGAAGCCTGATTGCTCGTCTTGGACTCAGAAAATAGTTACTGGATAAAGCGGGAACCTTCCCGCTTTATTTTGTATTATAAGAAAAATCCCAAAGTTATAGTAAGTGATTAACAGGAAGGAGTTGTTAATTTAATGGGAAGATTTACAGATTATCGCACCTTTAAGACGGCACTGGGCGGAAGACTGCTGCAGTTCGAGATCGGAAAGGTATGCGAGCAGGCAAATGGACAGGTAACGGTTCGTTACGGTGAGACCGTAGTGAACTGCACAGCAACTGCATCGAAGGAACCGAGACAGGACATCGATTTCTTCCCGCTGAGCTGTGATTACGAAGAGAAGATGTATAGCGTCGGAAAGATTCCGGGAGGATATATCAAGAGAGAGGGTAAGCCGGGCGAGAAGGCAATTCTCACATCCCGTCTGATTGACCGTCCGCTGAGACCGCTGTTCCCGAAGGGCTTCCGGAACGACGTAGTGGTTGTGGCAAGTGCATGGAGTGTGGATCACGATTGCTCTCCGGAAATCGCTGCAATGCTGGGCTCTTCCGTCGCACTGGCAACATCGGATATTCCGTGGGATGGTCCGACCGCCGCTGTTGTAGTCGGCAGAGTAGACGGCGAACTGATTATTAACCCGACCTACGAGCAGAGAATGGCTTCCGATATCAACCTGACCGTTTCCGGTACAAAGGAAGCGATCATGATGGTAGAGGCCGGCGCAAACGAAGTTCCGGAAATGGAAATGCTGGACGCCATCATGTTCGGTCACGAGGAAATCAAGAAGCTGTGTGAATTCATCGAGGAAATCGTTGCCGAAGTGGGCAAGGAAAAGATGGAATACAAGGTATTCAAGGCTACGGAAGAAATCGATGCAGCCGTTCGTGAATTTGCCACCGAGAAGATGATCGCCGCTATCAAGACTGTTGAGAAGCAGGAACGTATGGCCAACATGGACGCGGTTGAGAAGGAAACCAAAGAGCATTTCGCAGAAATTTTCCCGGAAGGAGAAAAGGATGTTGCGGAAGTTCTGTACAACATTAAGAAAGAGAACGTTCGTGCGATGATTCTGGATGACGGAATCCGTCCGGACAACAGAAAGCTGACGGAGATTCGTCCGCTCTGGTCTGAGACCGGTCTGCTGCCGAGAGCACACGGATCTGGACTCTTCAAGAGAGGTCAGACTCAGGTTCTGTCCGTTGCAACTCTGGCTCCGGAGAACGAAGCACAGAATCTGGACAGCATTGATATCGACCGCACCACCAAGAGATACATGCACCAGTACAACTTCCCAGGATATTGCACCGGTGAAGCGAAGACCAGCAGAGGTCCGGGCAGAAGAGAAATCGGACACGGTGCACTGGCAGAGAGAGCGCTTCTTCCGGTTATTCCGAGCGAAGAAGAATTCCCTTATGCAATCCGTGTGGTTTCCGAAGTTCTGTCTTCCAACGGTTCTTCCTCCATGGCATCGACCTGCGGTTCCTGCCTGGCACTGATGGATGCAGGTGTTCCGATTAAGAAGCCGGTATCCGGAATTGCAATGGGTCTGATCGAGGGCGTCAACGAAGACGGCACCAGCCGTTACGCAATCCTCAGCGATATCCAGGGCATGGAAGACTTCCTGGGCGACATGGACTTCAAGGTAACCGGTACTCCGGATGGTGTCACTGCACTCCAGATGGATATCAAGGTACACGGTCTGTCCAGAGAGATTCTGGAGCAGGCACTGAACCAGGCAAAGGAAGGTCGTGCGCACATTCTGGAGAACATGCTGGAAGAGCTGCCTGAACCGAGAAAAGAACTGTCTCCTTATGCACCGAGAGTTATCTTCATGCGTGTGGATCCGGATAAGGTTCGTCTGGTTATCGGACCGGGCGGAAAGACCGTTAACCGGATTGTGGAGGAAACCGGCGTTAAGATCGACATCTCCGACGACGATGTGGGCAAGATCTGCATCTACAGTGAGGACATGGCCGGTGCGGAAGCCGCAAAGAGAGAAATCGAGCTTATCACGAAGGACGTGGAAGTGGGCGAAGTATACACCGGTACCGTTAAGCGTATCATGAACTTCGGCGCATTTATCGAAATTCTGCCGGGCAAGGAAGGTCTGCTGCACATCTCCAAGATGGCAAACCATCGTGTGGAGAAGGTGGAAGATGTGATGAACATCGGCGATAAGGTTGAGGTTAAGGTTACCGAGATCGATAACCAGAACAGAATCAACCTGGTTCGCAAGGATTTGAACCGCCGCTAATTCCACAATGAAGTTGAAATAGTTCAGCAGAAAATGATATAATTTAAATAAGTATAAGCTGCGAAACCACGCAGAGAAAGGAGAGTCCTGTGTCGACAAGTACAAAGACATTCCGCTATTTGATAGTTGCTGTGGCCTTCGCAGCTTTTCTGTATATTGCGGGATTTGTAAATGCTGATACGGTATACGGATATACCACACCGGAATACGATGTGGATATTCATGCCAATATCAATCAGACCTTCGATTACCGGGAACGCATTACGGTGGACTTCGGGGAGGAAGCGCACCACGGTATCTATCGATACATTCCGTTAGGCAGTAAGTATCGGATTAAAGATATCAAGGTCAACAACTACGAATACGACACCTACACGGAGTCCGGAAATCAGGTCATCAAAGTGGGATCGGCCGACACGACGCTGAAGGGAAAACAGACATACATCATCCGCTACACGATTCAAGGAATTCAGGATAACGATTCCAAAGCGGATTATATGAATCTGGATGGAATTCCGGGAGGATGGGAAACGCCGATTGATAAGGCGAAGGTCACCATTCACCTGCCAAAGGATTTTGAATTCAAGGATCTTCAGTATTACAGCGGTACATACGGTTCCACCATCAATAAATACGGAACCTGGAAGAAGGACGGACCGACGATTGTCTATGAAGCGGAGAATTTACCGAAATCGGCAGGCGCTTCCGTCTACGGAGTGCTTCCGGAAGGCAGTTGGACCGGATCGCTGAGCTACGGTTGGGTCAAGAACCTGCTGCTGATTCTCGTTCTGGCAGGGACCCTGATTATGGTGCTGCTGCGCATTACCTGGGGACGAAATCCGGAGATTACGGAGACCGTGGAATTCTACCCGCCGGAGGGCTTAACGCCAATCGATGTAGGATATATCATCGATGGAACCGTGGATGACAGCGATATGACGGCCACATTCTTCTATCTGGCTGACAAAGGATATATTGACATCGACGAATACAAGAAGAACAAATTCAAGTTCACCCGTCTGGGGGATTTGCCGGAGTCGGAGAAGCCTTCCATTCAGCGCTTTTTCCGGGGAATTTTCGGTAGTTCCGCCTTTAAGGATTATGAGACCCTGAAAGAAAAGGAGCCAAAGAAATTAACCGTTCGAACCAAGGACATCGGGGACCGGATGCACCACGCTTTTGAGGATATTCCGTCTCTGGTGGATGACGAATATTCCGGCGGACATAAGCTGTTTACCACCAAGTCTCGGAAAGCGGATCGAATCGGAAAGATGATTTTCTTCCTGGTGCCGGCACTGGCAACGGCATTGCTGATGTTCCTGAACACCACGCTGTCCCTCCTGTATTCCGCGGCGACCGGACTGGTGGTGGGATTGTTCTTCCTGGCGCTGACAAGAAAACTGGTCAGTATCTACTATTATCGGAAGAGCCGAAAGGGTTCCAGCGTGGCACTGAAGTTCGCGCTTTGGGTTACGATATACGCTTTTGCCGTCCTGGGTTACGTGCAGTTCTTCTGTCTGGATTCGGAGTGGGGATATAACGACGGCCGGATTACCACCATTCTGTTGGCATTCTTCGTTATCGGACCGTTGGTTCTTCTGGGCATGAAATCCAGAAGCGAATGGAGTGCGGCACTCTACGGCCGGGTGCTGGGTTTCCGGAACTTTATCCGGGATGCGGAACTGGATCGAATTGAGGAATTGGTTGAAGGAAATCCATCCTATTTCTACAACGTTCTGCCTTACGCATATGTGTTCGGCATGACGAAGAAGTGGGCCAGCAAGTTCGAATCCATTCCGGTGGAGAGACCGTCTTGGTATTCTCCGTATAACACGGCGGAGGATGCGTACTTCGACGTGGTGATGATGGATTCCATGCTGAATCACGTATCTACCGGTGTAACCGATGTAATTCACGAAAGCATTGCGAAAAGCTCGGATTCCGGCAGCAGCGGCGGAATCTTCAGCAGCAGTGACAGCGGCAGCAGTTTCAGCGGCGGCGGATTCGGCGGCGGAGGCGGCGGTGCCTGGTAGCCCCGAAATATTGTTTTTACATGCGAACTCGCAGAAGAAAGGAGTGTGCTATGGCTTTGATTATTGTTCTCGTGGTGGCGGCAGTGGTTCTCGTATGGGGAATTTCCACCTATAACGGCTTTGTTCGTGGGGATGTAAATGTGGAAGAGGCATTTGCGACCATGGACGTTTATTTGAAGAAGAGATTCGATTTGATTCCGAATCTGGTGGAGACCGTGAAGGGATATGCGGCGCACGAAGCGGAAACGCTGAAGTCCGTAATTGCGGCGAGAAACGCAGTGGGTGCGGCAACCACCCCGAGCGAGAAGTTCGAGTCCGAAGCGGGCCTGTCCCAGGCACTTCGTTCCATCAACATCGTGGCGGAGCAGTACCCGGATTTGAAGGCCAATCAGAATTTCCAGGAGCTGATGACTCAGCTGCAGGCGGTGGAAGGAGATATCGCCAATGCGCGGAAGTATTACAACGCTTGCGTAAAGAAGTTCAATGTACGTCTGAAGTCTTTCCCGAGCAACATTATCGGCTCCATGTTCCATTTTGAGATGAAAACGATGTTCGAAGTTTCTTCTGAAATTGAACGGGAAAATGTGAAAGTCAGCTTTGACAAATAAGATTGATTGAGTGAGGGGCGTCCTGTTTCAGGGCGCCTTTTCCGATATGAAGGATAGGGCATGAAGGAATTATACAAGAAAGGTTATACGCAGAATCGAGAGCTGTCCTGGCTGCGGTTTAACGAGCGATGTCTGGAAGAAGCGTTGGACGAATCCCTTCCCGAGCTGGAAGCGATGAATTTCGTGAAGATTTTTTCCGGCAATTTGGATGAGTTTTTCATGGTTCGGGTTGGGAGCTTGATGGATCTGGACCGGGTGGCACCGGAGAGTCGAGACCCCCTTTCGGGAATGAGTCCGTCTCGTCAGCTGAAGCAGATCTGCAAGAACACCCGGTATTTGTATTACAAGCGGGAGCAGATCTACGAGAAGGTTCGAAAGAATCTTCGGGAGAAGGGCATATGGATCAAGAATAATGAAGAGTTGACCGACCCGGAACGGGAGGTCTGCTTCGCGTACTTCCGGGATGTCCTTCTGAAACAGGTATCCATTCGGTTTCTTTCCGGAATGGATGGTCTGCCGGAGCTGAAGAACAATCAGACGGTGCTGCTGGGAAAACTGGATGAGGGATACTATTCCATCGTGTCTTTTCCGGAGGAGATGCCGGAGCTTCTTGTGTTGGAAAACGGTTCGATAGGGTTCATCGGAATCCGAACGCCGGATATTCTGATGGAATTCTTCGACAAGTGGATGCTGCCCTTTCAGGCAAAAGAAAAATTGCTTCTTCGCATCACTCGAAATGCGGAATTCCGGGAAGGCGAGGAAGACGAACTGTTGAAAGCGGATTTTCGGTCGCAGATTCAGAAAATGCTCCGGGAACGGAGCACGCAGCCACCGGTTCGTCTGGAAATCCGGGGGGATTGCTCGGATTCCTTCCGGACGGAATTGATTGCGAAATTCAAGATCCCGAAAAAGCACTGCTTCACCACAACGGCGCCTTTGGAGTACGGGTTTCTGGATGAATTGAAGGAAGTTTTGCCGAAAGCGACCCTTTGGACACTTTCCTATCCGCTGTACACCCCGAGAAGCACGCCGACATTCTTCGACGAGAAAGTGGTGGATTATGCGAAACGGGAAGACATTCTCTCTTCCTATCCCTATGACTCCATGATGCCCCTTCTCCGGATGCTGAAGGAGGCGGTGACGGACGACCGGGTGCGGGAAATTCGCATGACCATCTACCGGCTCAGCAGCCATACCCGGATTGCAGAATACCTGGCACAGGCGGCGGAAAACGGCAAGAAGGTGAAGGTGCTGATCGAACTTCGCGCCCGATTCGACGAACAGAATAACATCAATTGGTCCCGTCGTCTGGAACGGGCCGGGTGCAAGATCTACTATGGCAGTGAAAGCATGGACGACTATAAGGTGCATTGCAAGATCTGCCAGGTGGTTCTGGAGGAGATGGGGGAAAAGCGGTATCTGACCCAGGTGGGCACGGGAAACTACAACGAGACCACCGCTAAGCTGTATACAGATTTCTCCTTGATTACGTATAATCAGCAGCTGGGGAAGGATGTGTCCCGTTTCTTCAAGAATATCTGCAAGAATCGGTATTTCGAGGATTACAAGTTCATTCTGGCCGCCCCGCAAGGTTTCAAACAAGCGATTCTGCAGCAGATTGAGTCGGAAACCGCGAAGGGCAGAAAAGGCCGTATTTTTATAAAAGTAAATTCCATGACGGATCCGGATGTTATCCGCAAGTTGTCCGAGGCGTCGGAGGCGGGCGTAAAAATTCGGATGATTGTCCGGGGAATCTGTTGCCTGCTGCCGGGCGTGGCGAAGCGTACCGAGAACATCCACGTCGTGAATGTGGTGGGCCGGTATCTGGAACATTCCCGGGTGTATATTTTCGGCAGCGGAAAGAAGGAACGGATGTATATCAGCTCAGCGGACCTGATGACGCGCAACACCGAGAAGCGGGTGGAGCTGGCGTTCCCGGTAATCGATTCGAAGGTGCGGAGCCGTATTAAGAACACGCTGCTTCTGAATTATATGGACAACGTGAAAGGCCGGCGGCTGGATTCGGAAGGCTGCTATCGGCGGAAGGAAGTGAAGGGAGAGCCGGTAAACAGTCAGCAGCGGTTGATGGATGAGCAGATTTAACGATGGAAGGGAGTGTTGGACCATTGACGATTGTACAGATAGCATGGTATTTTCTCATATATTCATTTTTCGGCTGGGTGGTGGAAGTGGTCTACCAGGCGCTGGAGAAGGGCTTGGTGGTAAACCGGGGTTTTCTAAACGGGCCGGTGTGTCCCATCTACGGGTTCGGCGTAGTGGGATTGTTTTTGCTGATGGATGCGGTGTCCACTCGGAACCTGCAGGCGCTGAGCCTCTGGGAAATCTTCATATGCGGGGCGCTTTTGGCCACGCTGATTGAGCTGATTGGGGGATGGATTCTGGACCGATCCTTCCATGTTCGGCTTTGGGATTACCGGGATAAACCGTTCAATTTCCGCGGATATATCTGCCTGGAATTCAGCATTATCTGGGGCTTGGCCATCGTCTTTGTGGTACGAAACGCCCATCCGGTCATTGAAGACCTGTGCGGACACATGATGACCCATCATTACGCATTTTTCTTGATGGTGTTTTTATATGTGCTGTACTTTGCGGACTTTGTGGTATCCGTATTTATCCTGATTGGATTGAACAAGCGCTTTGAAGAGCTGGATGAGATGCGGCGCAAGATGCGCACGGTGAGCGATGAACTCAGCACGAGAATCGGAACCGGTGCACTGGAGACGGCGCAGCGAGTGGATGAAGCGAAGGTTCAGGGTTATCTGGCGAAAGCGGAATTGGAGAACGAGATGGAGGAGAGACGAAAGGAACTGGACCGACGAAAGGAAGAGTTCTGCGATACTTATCGCCTGAGACGGCATTTCGGTTATGGCCGGTTGATGCGGGCGTTCCCGAAACTGGAGCACCACGACCACGAGGCGCTGCTGGAGGAACTGAGAGAGCGGCTGCGTTTGGGGTAATGGAAGAAAACAGAGGATAAAATGGCGCTTGAAAATATTTTGGGAATAACCGACTCTGCGGAACTTGAGAGAGTTCAAGAACAGATTAGCAAGAAGAAGGCTGTTTGGCTGTTTGAAAGTGGAAGACTTGATGAACTAACGCCGGGTTCTTTCGAAGCACTTTCGGAGATTCATAGAGTGCTTTTTGGTGAAATATATGATTTTGCAGGAAGCATACGAACGGTGAATATTGAGAAGGGCGATTTTCGATTTGCTCCCGTAATGTATCTTGAGTCATCTGTTGAGCATATTGAGAAAATGCCCCAGTCCAATTTTGATGAGATTGTTGAGAAGTACGTTGAGATGAATATTGCCCATCCGTTCAGAGAAGGGAATGGCAGAAGCATGCGCATATGGCTCGACTTGATGTTCAAGAAAGAAATACAGCAGGTTGTTGATTGGAGTAAAGTGGATAAAGATGATTACCTTATGGCAATGGAACGCAGTCCGATAAAGGATATTGAAATCAAGTATGTTCTGAGAAATGCGCTGACGAATCTGATTGATGACCGGGATATGTACATGAAAGGAATCGATCACAGCTATTACTATGAGGGATATAATATCTATAAGGTGAAAGAGCTGTAATAAGAAAATATAATAAGAGAAAACAACCGGATTTATGGAAATATCACTTGTTTTCTCTCGAAAATTATCGTATTATACTGGTATTAGTTCTTGGATTTAGAATTAATAAGTGGAAGGATCAATGCTATGATAATTATGCGTGTTAAGGCAGATAATATTCTGTGCTTTAATGATTTCGAAATCAATATGTCGTACCCAAAGAAAATTGTAAATTCTCCTGTTGAAAATGAGTGGTTAAGCGAGAGAACAAATTTCAGATACAAGAAGGTCAATATCCTGATGGGTGGCAATGCCACCGGTAAGACATCACTTGGCAGAATTCTTATGATGTTTATGAATTACTTCAAAGATGGTGCAGTAGCAAGATTCATTGATATGATTAGCGACTTTTCAAGATCAGCACATCTTGAAATTGACTTTGTTACAATGAATCTCAGGTTGTATAGGTTTACTTTTAAAGCGAACATGAAAAATGATGATGGATATGACAATAGTGATATTGCAATAGAAATTAAGAGCGTTCGTATAAATAAAATGGATTCATATGAAACTTGTGCTGCCAAGCTTGATGACGGAATTAAATGTGAATACACAACATACGACAAGGTGAACACCGAAGGCTGGAGCTTCACTTTTCCAAGAGATATAACCGGAAACACCCCGTATTCCCTCATTGGGAAGAACAGTAAATATCTAACAGTGTTGGAAAAAGTATTAAAAACGCTTGACCCGGCGATCCGCAAAGTAGAAGAGCTTAAGGATGTTGATAATTCATATGTGATACGACTTGATAACAGAGATGTGATTATGCAGGACGGAAAAATTGCAAATGAAGCAATTCTTTCAAGTGGTACAAAAGCAGGTATAGATATCGCATATATTATTGCGTCTTCAATCTGTAATCTGCATGATTTTTACTACTGCGATGAAATATTCTCGTTTGTAAACAGCGATTTAGAGAAGGCTTGTTTGTCTATAATTATAGAGAAATTGGGAGATGACAGACAGTTATTCTTTACTACTCATAACACAGATGTACTTGATATGGATTTGCCTAAGCATTCATATACTTTCATGAAGAAGGAAGTACGTGATGTTAGAGTGGACATAAGCTGCGTGTATGCATCAGACTATCTAAAAAAGGCTGAGGATTCTTTGAAAAACGCAGTAGAAAATGATTTGTTCTGCATTGCTCCGGAACTCAATGAACTATACGACCTCATTGATCTGAATTAAGGGGGGCATGCTTATGGCTAGGAATGAAATATATCAGTTCTATGTAGAGGGAGAAGATGAAAAGAAGGTAATAGAAACTCTTAAAAAGGATATGAATTCAATAGTAAGCGGGAAGGTTGAAGTACTTAATGTTATTCAAAAGGAAATCAAGATGCCTCGAATAAGAACGCTGAAAACCGGAACCAACGTAGTTCTTATATATGATACTGATATCGATAAAACAGACATACTTGATAAAAATATCAACCAGCTGAAATCCAGCAAGCATATAAAAAGAATCATTTGTATCCCACAGGTATTAAATCTGGAGGATGAATTGGTTAGTGCAACAAGCGTACGTCAAGTAATCGAGATTCTTGGGAGTAGAACACTTACTGACTATAAAAGAGATTTAATTAGGTGTTCTAATCTGGATAAGAAACTGAATGAAAAGAATTTTGATATTTCAAAGTTCTGGAGCAAGGAACCTCCTGAGAGTTTTTCAAAATACGGAAATGATGCGAATATAATAAAAAAGTTAAGGTGAAATAATTAGATCATGAATGTAGGGGGAGCAGGTAATTTGTTACTTGCATAGGAAACGAAAGAAAGGTTGGCTGATATTGGAAGCCGTGGAGAAGAGTCTCGTGATTGTTAATGAATAAATGTCGACCTAAGGAACCGCTTGCAGAGATACAGACGGTTCCTTATATATTGAATGCCCACCCCAAATGTGAAACAGTACCCAACATTTAGATAATGAGTACGATTTTGTGCATTTAAATTGTTGACTTTTAATAAATTTTATACTATATTGTATTAGTTAGAAACTAATTTTAGATTGGGTCAAAAGAAGTATGATTCTCCGGAAACCTCCGAATAATCGCATTTCTTTTTATTCATTCAATAAATCGACGGAAGGAATTGGAACATGTTTGAGAATTTATCAGAAAAATCCGTCGCAGAAACCCAGGAAGAACAGGTCAATCATTGGAAAGACATTGATCTTCTGGACCGCTGCGTAAAGGAAAGAGAAGATTGCCCAAGCTTCGTCTTTTTCGAAGGACCACCGACAGCAAACGGTAAGCCGGGTATTCACCACGTTATGGCGAGAACTCTGAAGGACTCCATTAATCGGTACAAGACGATGAAGGGATTCCAGGTTAAGAGAAAGGCCGGATGGGATACCCACGGACTGCCGGTTGAGATTGAGGTTGAGAAGCAGCTGGGAATGAACGGAAAGCAGGACATCGAGAAGTACGGCATTAAGGAATTCAACGAGAAGTGCCGTGAGTCCGTATTCAAGTACACCAGCATGTGGACGGATATGTCCGACCGCATGGCATACATGGCGGACTTGGATGATCCGTATATTACATACAAGAACGATTATATTGAATCCGGCTGGTGGATTCTGAAGAAGTTCTTCGATGCCGGACTGATTTACGAAGGTCACAAGGTACAGCCGTACTGCGCTCGCTGTGGAACGGGCCTGGCTTCCCACGAGGTTGCACAGGGATACAAGGAGATTTCCGTACTGACCGTAACTTGCAAGTTCAAGCGCAAGGGCATGGACAACGAGTACTTCCTGGCATGGACCACCACACCGTGGACCCTGCCGTCCAACGTGCTGATTACCGTTGGTCCGGAAGTGGATTACATCCGTGCGAAGATGCTGGAAGGACCGGAAGAAGGCAACGTGCTGATCGTCGCTCAGGCTTTGGCAGACAAGGTGCTGGGAGAAGGCAAGTACGAAGTTCTGGAAACCATGAAGGGTAAGGATCTGGAGTATCAGGAATACGAGCAGCTCATGCCTTTCGTAAAGATGGAAGACGGAGACAAGAAGGCATTCTTCGTTGCATGTGCGGATTATGTCAGCACCGAGGACGGTACCGGTCTGGTTCATACCGCTTATGCATTTGGTGAAGACGACTACAACACATGTCGTCGCTACAACGTTCCGTTTGCAAAACCGGTAGACGAGAAGGGCAGATTTACCGAGACTCCATGGGCCGGCCGCTTTGTAATGGAAGATGGCCTGGATGTTGAGATTCTCAAGTATCTGGCAGGGGAGAACAAGGTATACTCCAAGCAGAAGATGGTTCACAACTATCCGCACTGCTGGAGATGCGGCACTCCGCTGGTTTACTATGCAAAGCCGGGCTGGTATATCGAGATGAGCAAGCTGAAGGATCAGCTGGTAGAGAACAACAACACCGTGAACTGGTACCCGCCTTTCGTTGGCGAGAAGCGTTTCGGCAACTGGCTGGCAGAAGTCAAGGACTGGGCAATTTCCAGATCCAGATATTGGGGAACTCCGATTCCAATCTGGCGCTGTGAATGCGGTCACCTGGAATGCATCGGCAGCAGAGAAGAACTGAAGGAAAAAGGCGTCGAAGCCGTTGATCCGGAGACCATCGATCTGCACCGTCCGTACGTGGATGACATTCATCTCACTTGTCCGGAATGCGGTAAGACCATGACCCGTATCCCGGAAGTTATGGACTGCTGGTTCGACTCCGGTGCGATGCCGTATGCTCAGTGGCACTACCCATTTGAGAATAAGGAACGCTTCGAGAAGGAGCTGTTCCCGGCAGACTTTATCTGCGAAGGTATCGACCAGACCAGAGGTTGGTTCTACTCCTTGATGGCAATTTCCACATTCATCATGGGAAGAGCACCGTACAAGAACGTACTGGTTAACGACCTAATCCTGGACAAAGAAGGAAAGAAGATGTCCAAGTCCAGAGGAAATACGGTTTCTCCGTTTGAACTGCTGGATAAATACGGCGCAGATGCGCTGAGATGGTACCTGGTATCCACCTCTCCGGCATGGACCCCAACCCGGTTCGATGAGGACGGCGTTAAAGAAGTAGTCAGCAAGTTCTTCGGAACCCTGAAGAACATCTACAACTTCTTCGTGCTGTACTCCAACTTGGAGGACCTGGATGTGGCATCCCTTCAGGTTCCGTACGAGAATCGTCCGGAACTGGACCGCTGGATTATTTCCAGATACAACAAGTGCATCCGGGAAGCCACCGCTGCGCTGGATTCCTATGAGCATATGAGAATGGTTCGCACCATCAACGATTTCGTCGTAGAGGATCTGTCCAACTGGTACATCCGCCGGGCAAGAAGAAGATTCTACGCGGAAGAGATGGATGAGGATAAGAAGAGTGTATTCGCTACAACCTACGAGATTCTGGTTGGCGTTGCGAAACTGATTGCACCGATTGCACCGTTCATTTCCGATGAGATGTACATTAAACTCACCGGAAACGAAACCGTTCACACCGCATACTATCCGGAAGCAGATGAGAATCTGATTGACGAGAAGGTTGAGGAGAGAATGGGTCTGGTAAAAACACTGGTGAACTTGGGCCGTGGAACCCGTGAAAAGGAAAAGCTGAAGGTTCGTCAGCCGCTTCAGGAAGTCATCATCGACGGAAGCTATGAATCCATCATCAGCGACCTGGTTCCGCTGATTCAGGAAGAACTCAACGTAAAGAACGTTGTGTTTGAGCCGGAACTGGACAAATACATGAACTTCTCCATCAAGCCAAACTTCCGTGAAGCCGGAAAGGCATTGGGCAAGAACGTCAAGGAATTCGGCAAGAAGCTGGCAGAATGCGATGCCAAGAAGCTGATTGCGGAAGTTCAGGGCGGAGCCGTAACCATGAACCTGGGCGGCGAAGACTACGAGATTCCGGAAGATTACCTGGATGTTCGTATTTCCGCAAAGGAAGGCTTCGTGGTTGGCATGGAAAACAACGTATTCACCATTCTGGAAACCACTCTGACACCGGAACTGATTGATGAAGGATATGTTCGTGAAATCATTTCCAAGGTACAGCAGCTGAGAAAGCAGCACGACTTTGAGATGATGGACCACATCCGAATCTATCTGTCTGCGGACGAAGAGATTCAGAATGCCGTTAACGGAGCGAAGGACCATATCATGTCTGAGACGCTGGCAGACGAGATCGTTGCGAAGGAAGGCATCGAGGTATTCGATATTAACGGTCACGATACCGGCATTGCAGTAGAAAGAGTATAATGAACAATTCAAATACAGAATTAAAGAATATACTTGGAAACGATCCCGACGAATTAGTCGGGGTCGTTTCTGAGTTGGGTGAAAAAAGGTTCCGGGCGAAGCAGCTTTTCCGGTGGCTGTCGAAAGGGGTTTGTGACTTTGATGAAATGAGCAACCTGTCGAAAACCTTTCGAGAGAAACTAAAAGAGCATTACTGCATCGATATTCCCCGGGTGATATACGACCAACAGTCCCGCACCGACGGCACGCGCAAGTGCCTCTTCGAATTCCGGGACGGAAGCCGGGTAGAATCCGTATTTATGAAATACAGCTATGGAAATTCCATCTGCATCTCATCTCAGGTAGGCTGCCGGATGGGGTGCACTTTCTGTGCATCCACACGAAAGGGACTGGACCGAAGTTTGACAGCGGGAGAGATGCTGGCCCAGGTATTGGCCATGCGAAACCTGACGGGAGAGGACATCAACCACGTGGTGATGATGGGCATCGGCGAGCCCTTCGACAACTATGAAAACATGGCCGGTTTCCTGAAACTGATTCATCATCCCGACGGATACAACCTCAGCTATCGAAACATTACCGTGTCCACCTGCGGCGTGATTCCTGGAATCCGAAAGTTCATGGAGGATTTTCCTCAGGTAAACCTGGCCATCTCCCTTCATGCACCGAATGAGGCGATTCGCCGGCAGTCCATGCCGGTGACCCGCAAGTACGGATACGATGAGCTTATGGCAGTCTGCCGGGAATATGCGAAGGTTACCGGACGGCGGATTACCTTCGAGTACGCCTTAATTGACGGGTTTAACGACTCGAGGGAGAATGCGCTGGAACTGGCGGGTCGGCTGAAGGGCTGGCAGACCCACGTGAACTTGATTCCGCTGAACAAGGTAGAGGGCACCGGTTACGATACGCCGAACCGCGAGTCGGTGCAGCGATTCCGCAGAATCCTGGAAGAGAATCACGTTGCGGTGACGGTTCGACGGACTTTGGGCGCCGATATCGATGCGGCTTGCGGACAACTTCGCCTGCGCTAACGTTCTTTTATAGATTATTGAAAGACAAAGACCAAAGAAGTGTGATATAATATCACATTAGGTTTTGTTGAACAAAAACAGGAGAAAACTATGAATATTATGATTGACGGCATGGGAGGAGACCATGCACCGGGGGAAATCGTAAAGGGTGCCGTTCAGGCGGCAAAGGAGATTTCCGGCACCGTGTCCATCATCGGCCGGGAAGAGCGCATCAACGAGTGCCTGCAGGCCTTGAATTGGAACGGAGATAATATTGAAGTCGTAAACGCAACGGAAGTGATTTCCAACAACGAGTCGCCGGCGATGGCGGTTCGGAAGAAGAAGGATTCTTCCATCTCTAAGGGAATGCGCATGCTGAAAGAAGGGGAAGTGGATGCATTCATTTCCGGCGGAAGCACCGGCGCACTGCTTTCTGCGGGCTTGCTGATTCTGGGAAGAATTCGCGGCATCAAGCGACCGGCAATCGCGGCGTTCTTTCCGAAAATCGGCATGAACGATACATCCCTGATTCTGGATTGCGGCGCCAACGCGGAGTCCCGTCCGGAATACCTGCTGCAGTATGGCATTATGGGAAGTATTTTTGTGGAAAAGGTTAAAGGCATCGAGAATCCGGAAGTGATGCTTCTGAACGTGGGTGCGGAAGAAGAGAAGGGGGATCCTCTTCACAAGGAATCTTTCGAGCTCCTTCGAAATGCGGACATCAATTTCAAGGGAAATTGCGAAGGCCGAGATGTGCCGTTCGGATGCTGTGATGTTGTGGTAACGGACGGTTTCTCCGGAAACGTGTTCCTGAAAAGTTCCGAGGGCGTGGCCCTTGCGGTGATGAAGCGCATTAAGCAGAAGATGACGGAAGGCCTTGCGGCAAAAGCCGGCGCACTGCTGTCCTATAATAAGCTGAAAGAAATCAAGAAAGAGTTCGACTACTCCGAAGAGGGTGGTGCTCCGATCTTGGGACTGAAGGGCCCGGTACTGAAGATTCACGGAAGCTCCAAGGCGAATGCCGTATACAACGCAATCTTAAAGGCGGTTCCGTATGTGGAACAGGACGTCACCGCGCTGATTGAGAATGCAATTACGGAAAAATCTTCGGGAGAGGAATAGATGAAAGATTACGCAGTCCTGGAACGCAATCTGGGATATTCTTTTCAAGACAAAAAATTGCTGGCTCATGCTCTAACGCATAGTTCCTATGCTTCCGAGCATGATTTGGCGTATTCGGAAAATAACGAACGGCTGGAGTTCATCGGAGACGCGTACCTGGATGCCATCATCGGAAACAAGCTGTACGAGGTAATGCCGAATCAGCCGGAGGGGGTCCTTTCCAAGACCCGCGCCAATATTGTCTGCGAGCGTTCGCTGGCGACCATTGCCCGGAATATCGGGCTGGGCGACTTCCTTTTTCTGGGAAACGGGGAAGAGATGTACGGCGGCCGTGAGAAGGATTCCCTTCTGGCGGATGCGGTGGAAGCCATCATCGGTGCGATTATTCGGGAGAGCGGTTACGACTGCGCGGACCGGGTGGTGCTGAAGCTGTTCGAAGAGAATATCTTGCTGGCGCTGCAGGGAAAGCTATATCATGACTATAAGACCGCTTTGCAGGAGATGCTGCAGGAGCGATATAAGAATGTAAGAATCCAATATGAACCGGTTTCGGAAAGCGGGCCGGATCATCGAAAGGTTTTTACGGTGCAGGTAAAAGTAGACGATGCCGTTCTGGCAACCGGTTCCGGGCACAGCAAGAAAGCGGCGGAACAGGAAGCAGCCAGAAAAGTGTTGATGAAAGGGGTTTAATCATTGCAATTTAAGCGAATCGAGATGCAGGGTTTCAAGTCTTTTGCGGACCCGGTCTGCATTGAACTGAATGATGGAATCACCTGTATCGTCGGCCCGAACGGCAGCGGAAAGAGCAACATCAGCGATGCCCTTCGATGGGTGCTGGGCGAGCAGAGTCCGAAGCAGCTTCGAGGCAACAAGATGGATGAGGTTATTTTTGCCGGAACCACCAGCCGGAAGCCGAAGGGAATGGCGGAGGTTTCTCTGGTTGTGGACAACTCTTCCGGAATGCTGCCGGTTGACTATAACGAGGTGGCGGTAACGCGAAGGATGTACCGCTCCGGAGAGAGCGAATACCTGATCAACGGAAACAACTGCCGTCTGAAGGATGTGCGGGAGCTGTTCATGGACACCGGAATTGGAGTTGACGGATATTCTATTATCGGTCAAGGTAAAATCCAGGAGATCGTCAGCACCAAGCCGGAGAACCGGCGGGAGATTTTCGAAGAGGCGGCGGGAATCGTTTCCTACAAAACCCGCAAGCAGGATGCGGAGCGGAAGCTGGTGTCCGCATCGGACAATCTGGAACGTGTCCGCGATATCATTTCGGAAATCGAAGACCGCATCGACGGCCTTAAAGAGGATTCCGAGAAAGCTCAGGAGTACATCCGGCTCCGAGATCGGTATAAGGTGCTGGCGGTGAATATCATTCTGCACAGCATCGGAAACCTGGAACGCAATGTAGAAAGCGGACAGGCCGAACTGGAGGAACTGACGCTGGAATACAATGAATTGCTGGAGCAAAAATCAGCGCTGGACCGTCAGGTGGAAGAATGCCGTATTCGGGATGCAGAGCTCAGCCGGCAGTACGAGGAGTGCAATCGGCAGCTGCGGGAGAAGACGGAAGAACTGAACCTGATTACCAATCGGGGACAGATTAACTCCGAACGGCTGAACAATATTGAAACCAATTTGAATCGCCTTCAGGAAATTATTTCCGACACGACGGAGAAACTGGATGATTTAAAGAAAAAGCGGCAGTCCATGGAAAAGGATGCCGACGAGCTGGAGCAAACCGAAAGAGAATATCGCCGGGAGCTTCAGGATGCGGTTGTGCGCTTGAACGAGCGAACCAAGAAAACCGGAATTCTCCGGGAGCGCATCGAACAGAATCGGGAATCCGCGATGGATATGGGAAATAAGAACGTACCCAGGCAGGCGGAAATCAACACATTAAAGAATTATCAGAAGACCCTGCGGGACCGTATGGAGCAGATTTCGTCGGAGAGTGAAGGACGGGAAGAGCACCTTCAACAGAACCGGGCACGCCTGGAGGAGATGGAGACTGCTTTTACGGAAAAAGTAGAGGAGCAGGAAAATCTTCGCCGGACGGTGGAATCCCATACGGAGGAGATTCACCGCTATGAGGAGAAAATCGCGGCGGCGTCCAAGAGGCTGGAAGAAATTCTGCTTCAGGTGAATCGCCGGACGGCGCGGCGGAACACCATCGAAGAGATGGAAAACAACTACGAAGGATACAACAACGCGGTTCGAGCGGTGATGCAGAAGAACCTTCGGGGCGTGATAGGGACGGTGTCCGAGCTGATGTCGGTGCCGGACGGATATGAGCTGGCGATTGAAACCGCATTGGGCGGTGCCATGCAGAACATCGTATGCGAAGACGACCGTTCTGCAAAACAGGCCGTGGAATGGCTGAAGTCCGCTCGGGCGGGAAGAGCCACATTCCTCCCGATTGCGTCGATTCACAGCCGTCCGATATCGCCGGGAGCGGCGGAGCACATGGATGGATATCTGGGCATTGCCGCGGAGATGATCGATTTTGAGCCGGCGTATCGGGAGATTTACGGATACTTGCTGGGCCGGGTAATCCTTGCCGACAACATGGACTGTGCGGTGGCGATTTCAAAGCGAGCGCCGGGCGGTTTTCGAATCGTGACCCTGGAAGGAGAGGTTATTTCCTCCAGCGGTGCCATTACCGGCGGAAGATATCGGAATAAATCCGCCAATCTTCTGGAACGAAAGAAGGAAATTGTTGCGCTGGACCTGGAAATTGAATCTCTCCACGCATCTCAGAAGAAGGGAAAAGCCTTCCGGGAGGAATGTGTTCAGTCCCGGGATGCGGCGAAGGAAGAGCGAAAGAAACTGACGCAGCGCCTTCAGGAACTGGAAGTCCAGCTCAGCGTATTAAAGAGCGAGAAGGATCACGCCGAATCCTTGGTAAAAGAAAGCGATACCGCGACCTCCCGCTATTCCGAGGAACTGGAGAATATACAGGATGATTTGAAGCGGGCGGAGGACATGATTCTTCGTTACAAGAATCAGATTGACGAAGCGGAAAAAGAAATTCAACGCATGGAAGAGGAGTCGGAACAGCTGAGTGCAGATGTGGAACGGTACTCTTCGGATTCCGAGGAGTGTCAGGAACAGGTGGTTTCCTACAAGGTTCGGCTCGGTGAACAGGAACAGAAGATCCTGGCCATGAACGAGACCATTGAGCGAATCATCGACGACATTACCGAACAGGAAGATGCGCTGAATTCTGCCGAAGAAGAGTACGAGGAACAGAACCGGCAGCGACTGCTGCTCACCACTTCCGGAGCGGAGTCCGACGAGAAGGAAACTGCACTGAAAGCGGAAAAGAAAGCGCTGGAAGACCGAGAGGTTCAGCTGACCGCAGATCTGGACCGGAACCGGCTGGATCAGGAGCGCGGAATCGAGAATCAGAAATCCATATCCCGAAATGTCACAGACATGCAGGATCGGAAATATAAGCTGGAAATTAAGAATGCGAAGAACGAGACACTGCTTTCCTCTCAGAAGGATAAGCTGTGGGATGAATTCGAGATGTCCTATGCGGAGGCCATGGAACTGCGTTCCGAGGATTTTGCCATCACTTCCGGCAACAAAGAAGCCCGGGAGATTCGGTTGCGCATGGCGGAGCTGGGCGACGTCAACATTTCTGCAATTGAAGAGTACCGAAATGTGAGCCGTCGATATGAATTCATGACCACCCAGGAATCGGATCTGACCAAGGCCATGGATGAACTGCAGGGCATTATCCGGAGCATGGACCGAACCATTCGGGAACGGTTCAAGGATAATTTCGAACGAATCGAAACGAATTTCGAGAGCACCTTCCGAGAGCTTTTCGGCGGCGGTCATGCGGAACTCAGTTTGGAGGATGAACAGAATCCGCTGGATTCCGGAATCGATATCATCGCGCAGCCGCCGGGGAAATCGTTAAAGAACATCAACCTGATGTCCGGCGGAGAGAAAACCATGACCGCCATTGCACTGATGTTCGCGGTACTGAAGACGAAACCGACGCCGTTCTGCATTCTGGACGAGGTGGAAGCGGCATTGGACGAAGCAAATATTGAGCGCTTCTCGGATTATTTAAAGAATTTCCATGAAATTCAGTTTGCAATTATCACCCACCAAAAGGTGACGATGGAACATGCGGATGTGCTATATGGTGTAACGATGCCGGAACAGGGCATTTCCCGGATGCTGTCTCTCAAATTGGAAGATGCGCGGGAAATGGATCTGGACTAACCGGAACAGTGAGGAACAAAAATGGGTATTTTTAAAGAAAAATCAACCTTTGCGAAATTTAGAGAGAAGATTACCAACGTAATCGTGGGCAACCCGAATCTGGATGAGGATTTTCTGGATGAGCTGGAAGAATCCCTGATCATTTCGGATATCGGAATCGATACCACCGAGAAAATCATGGAACAGCTCCGGGAACGGGTGAACGCCCGCTACATTACGAAACCGGAGGAAGTGCAGAAGGCGCTGGAAAGCGTTATCGCGGATCTGGTGGATAAGGGGGAACGAAATCAGCTGTGCAAGGAAAACCCGCTGATTATCCTGATGATTGGCATCAACGGCGGCGGAAAGACCACCTCCATCGGAAAAATTGCCAACCTGTGCCAAAAGTCCGGCCGGTCTGTCATGCTGGCAGCGGCGGATACCTTCCGTGCGGCGGCGGCGGAACAGCTGCAGCAGTGGGGCGAGCGAATCGGCGTGAGAGTCATTCGTCATGAAGAGGGCACGGACCCATCGGCGGTAATCTACGACTCGATTCAGGCCGCAAAGGCAGCGGGAACGGACGTGCTGATCTGCGATACGGCGGGCCGTCTTCAGAATAAAAAGAACCTGATGAAGGAATTGGAGAAGATGAACCGAATCATCGACCGAGAATATCCGGAAGCGCACCGAGAGACGCTGCTGGTGCTGGACTCCACCACCGGTAAGAACGCGGTGAGTCAGGCGCAGGAGTTCTCGGAAATTGCGGAGATTACCGGGTTGGTTCTGACCAAACTGGACGGAACGGCCCGGGGCGGAATCGCCATCACGGTGACGGATCAATTCGATATTCCGATTAAGTATATTGGCGTTGGCGAAGGTATTGATGATCTGTTGGAATTCAATCCAACACAATTTGCGGAGGAGATATTCGATGAGTAAACCAATTCTAGCGGTCGTAGGACGGCCGAATGTAGGAAAATCCACATTTTTCAACCGTATTATCGGAGAGCGAAAGGCCATTGTGGAGGATGTGCCGGGCGTTACCCGGGACCGGATCTATGCGGAGACGGAATGGAACGGACGAGAGTTCGCCATCATCGATACCGGCGGTATCGAGGCCAGCACGGACGATCCGATTCTCTCCCAGATGAGAGATCAGGCGGTGGTAGCCATGGATATGGCGGACCTGATTCTGTTCATGGTAGACGGAAAAGAAGGCCTCACCACGGCAGACATCGAGGTAGGGGCAATCCTGCGCCGTACCGGAAAGAAAGTCATTCTCGTAGTGAATAAGATTGACAATCCGTCCAAGATGCCGGATACCATCTACGATTTCTATGAACTGGGCCTGGGCGAGCCGATTCCGATCAGTTCGGCGAATATGCTGAATATCGGTGACCTGCTGGATGAAATCGTTTCCGGTTTCCCGGACAAAGATTATGAAGCAGACGAGGAGAATATCAAGCTGGCCATCATTGGAAAACCGAACGTGGGCAAATCCTCTTTGGTGAACGCACTGACCAAAGAAAACCGTGTGATTGTATCTCCAATCGCCGGCACCACCCGGGATTCCATCGATACTCCGTTCAGCTTCGAGGGAAATGATTTTACCCTGATTGACACGGCGGGACTTCGGAGACGAAGCAAGGTGTACGACTCCATCGAGAAATTCAGCGTCATCCGCGCCATCGCGGCCATTGAGCGCTGCGATATCTGCATCCTGATGATCGATGCCATGGAGGGCATTACGGAGCAGGACAAAAAAATCGCAGGTATTGCCCACGAGGCCGGCAAGGGTATGATGATCGTCATCAATAAATGGGATCTGGTAGAAAAGGAAACCAACACCATGCGGGACTACGAGCGAAAGGTTCGTGCCGAACTGCTGTTCGCTTCCTACGCACCGATTCTGTTCACCTCGGTTCTTCAGGGACGCCGAATCTACGATATTCTTCGAAAAGCGGCTGCCATTCAGGAAATCCGCATGAGAAGAATCACCACCGGCAAGCTGAACAACCTGATTGAAGATGCGGTGATGATGCGTCAGCCGCCGTCGGACAAGGGCAAGAGACTGAAGATTTATTATGCGGCACAGATTGGGGTTGCGCCGCCACTGTTCTCCTTCAATATCAACTCCAGAGAATTGATGCATTTTTCCTATGCGCGTTATCTGGAAAACAGACTGAGAGAAGCCTATGATTTCGAAGGAACATCGGTGAAATTTGTGTATAACGAGAAAAAAGGAGACAATTAAGGATGCCTTTTCAATTAAAAATCATTATTGTTGCGATAGTATCGTATTTTCTGGGAAATATCTCCCCGGCCATCTTGGTGGGCCGGCTTCACGGAATCGATATCCGGAAAGAGGGAAGCGGAAACGCGGGAACCACCAACGTGCTTCGGGTGCTGGGGGTGAAAGCGGCAGCGGCGACTCTGGCCATTGATGTGTTGAAGGGATACGTTGCGGTGCGCATCAGTTTGAATTACGGAGATATCGGTGCCATGATTGCATTCATCTGCGTGGTGTACGGTCATATTTTTCCGGCCCTGTATAAATTCAAGGGCGGAAAAGGGGTGGCCACATCCCTGGGTGCGGCACTGGCTCTGGATTGGCCCAGCGCCTTTGCACTGATTCTGATTGCGATTGCGGTAACCGCACTGAGCCGGAAGATGTCCCTGGGATCCATCACGGCGGCGGTATCCTATCCGTTCTTAATTGAATACTATTACTCGTCGGTGCTTCCGATGGCCATCTTATTGGCGGTCACGGTAATCGTAATGCACCGCTCCAATATTCAGCGCCTGATTCGCCGGGAGGAACCGTCTCTCAGCTTCGGCGGTAAAAACAAAAAGGAAGATGCGGAGACAACCGAGTCAAAAGCGGAAGCTTCGGAGGCATCGGGTGCTTTCGAAAAAGCGGAGGAACCGATCCCGCAGCCGGTTGTTTTCGAAAACAGCTGCGAAGGAAAGTTGGAAGCGGTTCCGGAGGAGAATCCGGAAGAAGAAAATCCGGAAGACGAGGCTTTGGAAGCTCCGGAAGAACCGATGGATTACTTCAGTGACGTGACGATTCCGAAGATGCGGGAAAGCGACCGGAAGCGGATTGCGGTAATCGGCGAAACGCCTTCGGCCCTGGCCCTGGCCAACCGCCTTCTGTATCAGGCACACAACGTGGTGTTCTACGTTCGGAATAAAGAAGAAATGCATCATCTGACGGATACCCGTCATTCGGATTTACTGCCGGACATCCTGTTGTGCAAACGACTTCGTTTTACGGCAAACGCGAAAACGGCGGTTCATAACCGTAGCTGCATCGTAATGGATCCGGCGGACGAAGCGGCATGGAAGAAATGCGTGAAGCTGATGGCGAAAACCGAGCAGACCATTGTCCTGGTGCTGGGCGATGCAGCGGAAGAACTTCCGGAAGAACTGCGGGCCCATCGAATCGTATACCTGGAGATGCCTGAAACCGTGAATACCTTGACCCATAATGAGGATGTGACCGTGAATGCCCGGTCCAAGGACAAAGATGCGCTGAAGACCGTGGAAGAAATGCTGCGGGATGAGACGTTTAGAATTAAAACGATAGAAGAGGAATGAGTCTTTTGAGCAAGAATTATCACATTATTACCTATGGCTGTCAGATGAACGAGCACGATTCGGAGAATATCGCCGGAATGCTGGAAGCACTGGATTACAGCCATACCCCGAATCCGGAAGAAGCGGATGTTGTGGTGATGAACACCTGCAGCGTTCGGGAACATGCGGACAAGCGTTTCTTCGGAATGCTGGGACAATTCAAGAAGCAGAAGAAAAACAACCCGGACTTTATCATTTGCATTTGCGGATGCATGCCGCAGCAGCCGCATATCGTGGAGGAAATTCGGAAGAGCTTCAGCTGGGTGGATATCGTGTTCGGTACCCAGACCATTGCGGAATTTCCGAACCTGCTTATGGAGCGGATTCGCACCGGAAAGAAGCAGTTCTCCATCATCGCCAACAATGAAGAGATTCCGGAAGAAAAGGAATCGAAGCGGGAATTCAAGCACAAGGCGCTGGTGAATATTACCTATGGATGCAATAATTTCTGCACCTACTGCATCGTTCCGTACACCCGCGGACGGGAGAAGAGCCGGTCCCTTCGGGCGGTGAAGCAAGAAATCATCAACCTGGTGAACGACGGCGTGAAAGAAGTGATGCTGTTGGGACAGAACGTGAACTCCTTCCGGGATGCGGACGGAAACAACTTTGCGGCACTGATTCGTGCTTTGGATGAAGTGGAGGGACTGGAACGCATTCGCTTCATGACGTCCCACCCGAAGGACCTTTCCGACGAGCTGATTGCCTGCTTCGCAGACTGCAAGAAGCTGTGTCATAACATCCATCTCCCGGTTCAGTCCGGCAGCGATGAGGTACTGAGACGTATGAATCGACACTACAATCGGCAGCGATACATGGAAATCGTGGAAAAGCTTCGGGCGACTTGTCCGGACCTCTCCATCTCCACGGATATCATCGTGGGATTCCCGGGAGAGACGGAAGAAGATTTCCTGGATACGCTGAGCCTGGTGCGGGAAGTGGAGTACGACTCCGCCTTTACTTTTATCTACTCCCCGAGAGTGGGTACTCCTGCGGCTAAATACGACAATCAGATTCCGGAGAACATCAAGCACGAGCGCTTTGACCGATTGGTCGAGGAAGTGAATCGATGCTCGGCGAAAAAGAATTCCGAATACCTGGGAAAAATTGTTACCGTTATGGTGGACGGTCCCAGCAAGAACGATGCCGGCGCATGGTCCGGCCGGACCGACACCTTTAAGCTGGTGAACTTCACATCGGAAGAACCGTTGACGGAAGGACAGATGGTTTCGGTTCGCATCACGGAGACGAAGACATTTAGTCTGGACGGAGAGAAGGTGGACGCATGAAAAATCGCATGAAACAACTGGGCATTCTGCTGGTCATCCTGCTGATGGTAAACATCGCTCAGAACGGGCTTTCCAATCCGAAGACCTATTTCCTCAATATGCTGATTGCTCTGCCGGGAATCGTCATCGGCCTGTCTTTCCATGAGTTTGGTCACGCATTTGTGTCCGACCGCCTGGGTGATCCGACGCCGAGAGCGCAGGGAAGGGTAACGCTGAACCCGCTGGCGCACTTCGATCCGATAGGATTCCTGGCGCTGATGTTCTGTGGATTCGGATGGGGCATCCCGGTGGAAATCGATCCGAGATACTATAAGCATCCGAGAAGGGATGAGCTGCTGGTATCTTTGGCCGGGGTGGTAATGAATCTAATCGTCGCCATCGTATTCAGCTTCATCGTTCACTTCGTGTACATCAACGTACCGTATGATAAGCTGTCCGACGGAACTCTTATGGGGACGCTGTTCAACATCCTCTTGCAGGTGGTTATCGTCAACGTGGTATTGATGGTATTCAACCTGATTCCGGTTCCGCCGCTAGACGGTTTCGGCATTATCACGGAAATTTTTAACCTGCGGGAAAAGAGCTTCTACTATACACTGTACAACTACGGCTTCCCAATTCTCATGATTCTGCTGATCGTGGGCGTGGTGGATAAGATCCTTAATCCGATGGTAAACGGCGTCTATGCACTCTTGCTGCAGTATATTATTTTATAGAATTAGAATTTCACAGAATCTTCACAAGAATTGTTAGCACTCGACACAGTCGAGTGCTAAATTTTTATTGTAAGCAAAAGGGCAACCAATCAATCAAGGATTGTTCATATAAATGAAAACTAAATTCACGGAGGTGAAGTGGAATGAAAATTGAAAAGTATACGCAGAAGATGCAGTCGGCAGTGATGGATGCACAGAACCTGGCCATGTCCTACGGCAACCAAGCCATCGAAGTGGAACATCTGCACTACGCCATCGTCAGCGATCCGGACGGCTTAATTGCAAAGCTTCTGGAAGCGATGAACGTCAACGTCTCTTCATATAAGGAGGATTTAAAACAAAGTCTGGAGAAACTGCCAAAGGTCAGCGGCGGCGAGGTATATCTTTCGACGAAGCTGAACAAGGTGCTGATGAATGCGGAGAGCATTGCATCCGAATTTAAAGATGAATACGTAAGCGTGGAACACGCCTATCTGGCCATTCTCCGGTCCGGTGACAATGAGACGGAACAGCTGATGCGTCGATACGGCATCAACAAGGATGAGTTTCTGAAGGCGCTCACCATGGTTCGAGGAAACCAGCGGGTAACCAATCAGAATCCGGAAGACAGCTACGATGCCCTCAATAAGTACGGTATCGATTTGGTAGAATCCGCTCGAAAGGGAAAGTTGGATCCGGTAATCGGAAGAGATAAAGAAATCCGTCGGACCATCGAAATCCTGTCCAGACGGACCAAAAATAACCCGGTACTGATTGGTGAACCGGGTGTAGGCAAAACCGCCGTTGTTGAGGGATTGGCACAGCGAATCGTAAACGGAGATGTTCCGGAGAACCTGAAGGACAAGACCATCTTTTCCCTGGATATGGGATCTCTGATTGCCGGTGCGAAATACCGGGGTGAATTCGAGGAACGATTGAAAGCGGTTCTGAATGAAATTGACAAATCCGATGGCAAAATTATCCTGTTCATCGATGAAATTCACAACATTGTCGGTGCCGGAAAAACGGAAGGCTCCATGGATGCCGGAAACCTGCTGAAGCCAAAGCTGGCTCGAGGCGAGCTTCACTGCATCGGCGCCACCACTTTGGATGAGTACCGGAAGTACATCGAGAAGGATGCGGCATTGGAGCGCCGTTTCCAGAAGGTAATGGTGGATGAGCCGAGCGTTGAGGATACCATTTCCATCCTGCGTGGTCTGAAGGAAAAGTTTGAAATCCACCACGGCGTTCGAATTCAGGATAATGCCCTGATTGCCTGTGCAACCCTGTCCAACCGGTACATCAGTGACCGGTTTCTTCCGGACAAAGCCATCGATCTGATGGATGAAGCAGCGGCACGAATCCGGACCGAAATCGACAGCATGCCGGCGGAACTGGATACCATTTCCCGTAAAATCATGCAGCTGGAAATTGAGAAGCAGGCTTTATCGAAAGAAGAAGATAAGGGCAGCAAGACTCGACTGGAAACGATTGAAAAGGAACTGGCCGACCTGCAGTCAGACAACAACGAGCTGCGGGCAAAATGGGAAAACGAGAAGCATGGAATTCAGAATCTGAAAGCAAAGAAACAGGAACTGGAAGAACTGCGTCACGAAATTGAAACCGCAGAACGGAGTTACGACCTGGAGAAACTGGCCAAACTGAAATACGGCGACCTTCCGAAGCTGGAGAAGGAAATCGATGCGCTGAAGGAAAAGGTCAATAAGGATCAGGAACACAAGCTCCTGAAAGAGGAAGTAGGAGAAGAAGAGATTCGGGAGGTTATTTCCGACTGGACCGGAATTCCGGCTTCCCGTCTGGCAGAGACGGAAAGAGAGAAACTCCTGCACCTGAAAGACATTCTCCATCGCCGGGTCATCGGCCAGGATGAAGGCATCAATGCGGTTACCGAAGCCATTCTTCGGGCAAGAGCCGGCTTAAAGAACGAAAACCGTCCGATCGGTTCCTTTATTTTCCTGGGGCCGACAGGTGTTGGTAAGACGGAGCTGGCAAAAACACTTTGCGAAACCCTGTTCGATACCGAAAAGAACCTGATTCGAATCGATATGTCGGAGTACATGGAGAAGCATTCTGTGTCCCGTCTGGTAGGAGCGCCTCCGGGGTATGTTGGTTATGAAGAAGGCGGACAGTTGACGGAAGCGGTACGGAGAAAACCGTACAGTGTTATCCTGTTCGATGAGATCGAGAAGGCTCATCCGGATGTATTCAACCTGCTGCTGCAGCTGCTGGACGATGGCCGGCTGACGGACAACCAGGGTCGGACCGTGGACTTTAAGAACACGGTTATTATCATGACATCCAACCTGCCGCAGGAACAGCTTCACAGCTTCTTCCGGCCGGAGTTCCTGAACCGAATCGATGATATCGTGGTCTTCCACTCCCTGACTCAGGATGAAATTGAGAAGATTGTGGGCTTGACCATGAAGTCTCTGGAGAAGAGATTGGCCGACCGGGATATGAAGGTGGAAATGACACCGGAAGCTACCCATCTGATTGCGATGGAATCCTACGACGAAGTCTACGGCGCTCGTCCGGTCAAGAGATACATCCAGAAGCACGTTGAAAACGAGATTGCAGAACTGATTATCCGAGGCGACCTGGCAGAGGGTCACACCGTTCGGGTGAACGCAACAAATAATAAATTGAATTTTTCTGTTCAATAGTCTATAATGAAACGGATAATGTAAACTGAAATAGGGGAGACATCTCCTATTTCAGTTTTTGTAGTTTAATTTAAGACACAAGGTGGTTTAATAATTTGAGTAAAAATAAAAGCAATTCCTTTGCCAAAAACGTTCTGATGCTGATGGTGGCACAGCTGGTCATCAAGCTTCTGGGCTTAGTGTACCGACTGGCCATTACCAATATTCACGGGTTCGGCGATTTGGGAAACGGTTACTATTCGGCCGGATATCAGGTATACGCCGTTCTGTTGGTACTGTCCTCCCAGGGAATCCCGGGCGCGGTCTCCAAGCTGGTATCGGAGCGAACGGCTCTGGGCGAATACAACAATGCCCATCGGGTGTTCAAGATTTCATTGGTGGTATTCGGTGCCATCGGATTGGCGTGCTCCTTGCTCCTGTACTTCGGAGCGGATGTCATTGCCGGGAATATCATGCACGTACCGCCGGTAGCCTATGTGCTGCGGGTGTTGGCACCGGCTATTTTCTTCGTCTGCGTATCCGCCGTTGTCCGGGGATATTTTGCGGGCTTGGGTACCATGGGGGCCAGCAGCATTTCTCAGTCCTTGGAACAGTTCTTCAACTGCGTGCTGACCATTCTGTTCGTCTATGCCACAATCGGCAGGGATGCGTACATCATGGCGGCGGCAGGGAATGTATCCACCACGCTGGCGGTGCTGATTTCCTTCTCCTACTTGATTCACTATTATCGAAAAAATATCGGGGAATACCGGATGAAATCCGACGATGCGGTGAAAACCGACCGGAAGAGCAACAGACGCATGGCGAAGCTGATTTTCTGGACGGCGATTCCGCTGACCATCGGATCCGTCATTTCCGTCGTAACTGCTTTTATCGATACGGTAACCGTGAGCAACTGCATTCAGATTGCGTTTAAGGGAATTCTGAGCAGCAAGCAAGCTTTGGAGGAAGAGGCGATGCGAGCGACGGGCATTCTGTCCAAGGTAGACACCCTGACGAATTTGCCGCTGGCGGTGAACCTGTCCTTCTATTCGGCGCTGATTCCGGAAATCACTTCGCTGCTGACGAAGAAGGATTACAGACAGGCGGCGGAGAAGATTTCCATGTCCGTCACCGTTTCCATGCTGATCATCATCCCGTGTGCGGTGGGCTTCACCGTGCTGGCGAATCCGATTCTTCACCTGCTGTATCCAAATGCGCCGGACGGTGCACTGGTGTTCCAGCTTTCCGCGGTGACCATGATTCTGGTGGCGGTAAATCACACGCTGCAGGGATCGTTGTTCGGTTTGGGACGGATGTATACGCCGGCGGTGGCGCTGCTCACCGGGGCGGTGGTGAAAATCGTTCTGAATTTGATTTTAATAAGCAATCCGAAAATCGGCATGTACGGAGCACCGATCAGTTCCTTTGTCTGCCAGATGATTGCTTTTATCATCATATACGTTACGCTGAAGAAGTCCATCACCATTCGCATGAACAAAAGAAAGTGCATTGCGGTGCCGGTGATTTCCGGCGGCGTGATGGGTGCGGTGATTCTGATTGCGTACCGTCTGCTCAGCGGGGTGCTTGGAAATGCCGTCACCACGCTGCTGTGCATCCTGTTGGGTGCAATCATCTATGCTTGGATGATTCTGGTACTGAAGATGTTCACCAAGGACGAGCTGATGGATATTCCGATGGGCGGAAAAATATATGCTGTTGCACATAAACTGGGAATTTATAAGGAGTAAAGCATGAAACGAATCTGGTTTACAATTGTTCTATGGGGGTCGAAGTTCGGCCTGTTCCTGTGCCGGCTTCTGGGAAAGAACGGAACCTATATTGCCGGAGCTTTTGCACTGAAGCTGCAGAAGGACTTCATTACCCATTTCACCCATGTGGATCCGGAGCGGACCCTGTTCATCACCGGAACCAATGGAAAATCCACCACCAATAACCTGATTGTGCACGCACTTCGGGCATCCGGAAAGAAGGTAACCACCAACTTGGAGGGCGCCAATCTGATTACCGGCGTGGCTACCGCCATGATTCGGGATTCTTCCATGTTGGGCCGTGTGAACGGGGATTACCTGATCTTCGAAACCGACGAGCGGTATTTGGCGCAAATCTATGAGCAGCTCCCGGCGAAGAACCTGTGTGTGACCAACATTCAGAAAGACCAGGTTCAGCGAAACGGAGAGCCGGATTTCATCTACAAGAAAATCGCCAAAGTGGTGAACAAGGATATGAGAATCTTCGTGAATAACGAAGAGCCGAGAGCACTTTCCCTGGAGGACTATGCGGGGGAAGTTCGGACTTATAGCGTGGAACGCCACAGTAAGTCCTTTGAGAAAAACGGTTTCTACGATGTGACCATGGGCTGCCCGAAATGCAACAACAAGATTGCTTTTAACTATTACAACGTGGACAACGTGGGGGAATTCCGATGCACTTCCTGCGGGTTCCACAGCCGGATTCAGCCGGACGTTCAGGTGACGGATGTGGACTTCGAGAACCGCACCTTCCGCTGCGACGGTGTTTCCGTCCACATGCCGTACGACCAGCCGTTCTTCCTGTACAATTACGCGCTGGCCATTGCGGTTTGCAAAATGTTCGGTGTGGGTGCGGAATCGGTAAGCAAATCCTTTGAGTCCTTCCGAAACATCGCCGGAAGACTGGAGCTGATTCCATACAAGACCAAGGAAATCAAATATATTCGAATCAAGCAGGAGAACCCGGAAACCCTGACCACCGCTTTTGATTTCATTTCTCAGGATAAGGAACGGAAGATTTTCCTCATCGGACTGGAGCAGCTGGAAGACTTCCAGCCGTTCTACACCAACACCTTCTACGCCTTTGACTGCGATGTGGAATCCTTGCTTCATTCCAATATCGAGCACTGCATCAGCTTCTCCGAAGCGGTGGCATACGATACGGCCAATCGGCTGATCTACGGCGGATTCCCGGAAGACCGGATCACCGTCATCCCTTCGGATGAAAACGATGATATTTTTGCGGAACTGGATAAGTACGACTGCGACAACGTATATCTGATTACGTGGCTTCATAAATATGAGCAGATGATGGAGGATTTACCGAAGTATGAATAAGTTGAACATTACATGGTGCTGGCCGGACATCCTGAACCTCCACGGAGATCGGGGCAATGTGATGGCGCTGGTACGAATTGCCGAGAAAATGTGGCTGGAAGCGGAAGTGCACAAAGTGGTGAACTTCGGCGATGAAATCGATTTGGACAATACGGACATATTGCTGCTGAACCCGGGAGAATTTAAATCCTGTGAGTACATCGTCAACGCTTTTTCACGGATAAAAGAAGATTTGGACGATTACATCTACCGGGGAGGCGTGATTCTTGCGGTAGGAACCACCGGTGCGTCTTTCGGAAAGACCATTCGCAAGCTGGACGGAACTGCCGTTACCGGCCTGGGATACCTGGATATGGAATGCCGGGAACGAGACAGTATCGTGGGAGATGACCTGATCTGCAAGATGCGGGAGACGGGCTTCGATTTGAACGGAAGCCAGATTCAGGTGATGGATACCTTCCTGAACGGCGATATTGCGCTGGGAGATGTTGAATACGGATACGGTAACTGCAGCTACGAAGACCGGAGAGAGGGGGCTCGTACCGAAAACCTGATTTTTACCAATATGTTGGGACCGGTTCTGGTGAAAAACCCGTGGCTGGCACAGGAATTGATTCTTTGGGCCATGAGCAGTAAGGGCGTTATGGACCTTCCGAAGCTGGACGAAGGGGCGTTTGAACTGGAAAGAAAATCTCTGGAATGCATTCGCCGCTACAATCAGACGAAACAGAATAAGTAAGGAAGCGGGCCGGGGATTATGAACCCGGCCCGTTTGGATGGTGTTTTTATTCGATTAGAAGAATTTGCTCATGCGGCGGAGTTTGGAATGATCCATGTGAACCTGCATGGCTTCCCGGCCTTCATCCGGATTTTTGGTTTCAAAAGCATTGAAAATCGCCCGGTGTTCTGCCAAAATAGTGTTCAGATAGTCATCGGAGAATGATTTTGGCGGTGCGGAATGCTTCAGATACGTCTGGTAGGTGTGCAGCGTCTGATAGAGCATCCGGTTCTGGGTGCCGTTATAGATGATGTCGTGGAACTGAGAGTTAAAGCTCAACACTTTTTCTACATCTCCCTTCATGGTGTAGAATTCCATGAACTCGATATTCTCTCTCAGCTTGTCGACGCCTTCCTCGTCCATGCGCTGGATGGCCCATTCTACGGCTTTCATCTCAAACTGTGCCCGAAGATCGAAGAGATCGGAGATATCCCTGCGGCTTAAGCCGATGGCGAAAGCGCCTCGATGCGGAATATTCTCAATCAGACCGTCGGCTTCCAACTGACGAAGCGCCTCACGAACCGGTGTGCGGCTGACATCATACTGCTTGCAAATTCGCTGCTCGGTTAATTTCTCTCCGGATTTAATCTTTCCGGAAAGGATATCTTTCTGAATCGCGGTGAAAAGCGTGTTCGAAAGAGGCTGGCTGATTTCTTCGGTTTTCTTATCCATATTTAACCCCCTTGTAATACTTTGGTCTCTATGTATACAATTATATAATCTGTGTACGATACATGTCAATACCGGAAAGGAAATAATTATGTCAAAATTATTGGATCCCCGGCAGGCGCTGCAGGTTTTGGACCTGTTGGACCGCGCCTATCCGGAAGCGGGCTGCGCGCTCCATTTTGAAAACCACTTTGAACTGCTGTGTGCGGTGATGCTTTCCGCCCAGACTACAGATGTCAGCGTGAATCGGATTACCCCGGAACTGTTTCGACGGTATCCGGATGCTTTTGCCATGGCAAAGGCCAAACCGGCTTCCTTGGAAGAAATCATTCATTCCATTGGCCTTTACAAAAACAAAAGCCGGAATCTGCTCAACATGTCCCGGCAGCTGGCGGAGGAGTTCGGAGGCGAAGTTCCGGGAGATTTCACCGCTTTGACCGGTTTGGCCGGAGTAGGGCGGAAGACCGCAAATGTTGTCCTGGCGGAAGGCTTCGGGGTACCAAAAATTGCGGTGGATACCCACGTGTTCCGTGTTTCCAACCGTATCGGTCTGGCGAATTCGGACAAAGTGTTGGAGACGGAGAAGCAGCTGATGCAGATTCTTCCGGAAGAGCGGTGGACCCGAGGACATCACCTTTTGATTTTTCACGGACGGAATTGCTGCCGTGCCCGAAAGCCGGATTGTGCTCACTGTCCGGTAAAAGAAATCTGCCGCAGTTCATTAACGGTTGAAAAATAATTACAAAACTGTTAATATATGGTTGGAATTGACTTTAGTAAGGGAGTATTATGTATCACGTTGTTCTGGTTGAACCGGAAATACCTCAAAACACCGGAAATATTGCAAGGACTTGCGCAGCCACAAATACCCGGTTGCATTTGGTCCGTCCTTTGGGATTTAACATCGATGACAAATCCGTACGGCGGGCAGGACTGGATTACTGGCAGTATGTGGATTTGGAAGTTCACGATAGTCTGGAAGCATTTATTCGGGATTATGGGGATCATCGCTGGTTCCTGGCAACGACGCACGGTGGAAAGAAGTACACCGATGTGGAATACAAGGATGGTGATATGATTCTTTTCGGAAGAGAGACAAAAGGTCTTCCAAAGGACTTCATTCAGGAACACCGCGAAGGAGCGGTACGGATTCCCATGAGCGAGCAGACCCGTCTGCGGTCCCTGAATCTGTCGAATTCCGTGAACATCATTTTATTTGAAGCCCTGCGGCAAAATGGTTTCCCCGGACTTCAATAATTGGTGAATTAGAAAATGTTTTATTGCAGAAAGGCAATGCAAGGAGGAGAAAATGGTTAGAGTTGGAATCAGTGGCTTTGGAAGAATCTCTCGTGTCGTAATGAGAGCAGCGATGGACATGGAGGATGTGGAAATTGCCGGAATCAACTGGAGAAATTCGGATCTGGACTACATCGTATACATGCTGAAGTATGATTCTACATTTGGCAGATTCCCGGGAACTGTTGAGAAGTATGACAAGGGAATCATGGTTAACGGAAAGAAGATCCCGGTATTCATGGAAGGCGATGCACACGATATTCCGTGGGGAGACTGTGGTGCAGAATACATCATGGAAGGAACAGGTGCGTACAACACCACCGAGAAGGCGCAGGCGCACTTAGATGCCGGTGCAAAGAAGGTTATCATCTCCGCTCCGGCAAAGGACAAGGTGACCCCGACCTTCGTATATGGTGTAAACCACGAAGAGTACAAGCCGGAATACAACGTGGTATCTAACGCATCCTGCACAACAAACTGCCTGGCACCGCTGTGCAAGGTAATCAACGACAACTGGGGCATCGATCAGGGTCTGATGTCCACCATTCATGCGGCAACCGCAAAGCAGAAGGTAGTAGATGCTCGTTCCATGAAGGACTGGCGTACCGGCAGAAGCGTATTCGGCAACGTAATTCCGTCTTCCACCGGCGCAGCAAAGGCTGTTGGTCTGGTAATTCCGGAACTGCAGGGCAAGATGACCGGTATTTCGTACCGTGTACCGACTTCTGACGTTTCCGTTATCGACCTGAACGTAATGCTGAAGAAGCCGACCAGCTATGAAGAAATTTGTAAGAAGGTGAAGGAAGCTTCCGAGACAACCATGAAGGGCGTTCTGGAATATGTAGATGACGAAGTGGTTTCCGGCGATTTCATCGGCGATGCACACACATCCATCTTCGATTCCAGAGAAGGTATCGAGCTGAACGATCGTTTCTTTAAGCTGATTGCATTCTACGATAACGAGTACGGTTACAGTGCAAAGATTCTGGAGCTGATTCGTCACATGTATCAGGTAGATCACAAGTAAGAAAAAATGAATGATGAAGCCGCGCTGTTTTCGGCGCGGTTTCTGAATGTTATTCCTTGTACAACAGAAAGAAAGGTGTACTATGAAAAAAACTGTCAGAGACATTCAGTGGGCGGGAAAAACAGCGGTAATGCGTTGTGATTTCAACGTTCCGATGAAAGATGGCGTTATCACGGACGATACGAGAATTGTGGCCGCGCTGCCGACCATCCGTTACCTGCACGAGAATGGCGCAAAAATCGTTCTTATGTCCCACATGGGAAGACCAAAAGGGGAACCGAAGCCGGAATTCTCCCTGGAACCGGTATGCAAGAAACTGTCCGAGTACCTGGAGCTGGAGGTTCACTTTGTTGCCTCCGACCGCGTAGTAGATGAGGACGTGAAGGACCGGGTGCGCAATTTGAAGGCTGGAGATATCGCCCTTCTTCAGAACGTTCGTTACAGAAATGAAGAGACGAAGAACGATCCGGAATTCTCCAAGGAACTGTCGGAGTTGGGCGATGTATTCGTTCAGGAAGCGTTTGGTACGGCTCATCGTGCACACGCATCCACAACCGGAATTGCATCCTATATCCCGGCGGTATCCGGCTTCCTGATTGAGAAGGAGCTGCAGTTCCTGGGACAGGCAGTCAACAATCCGGAAAGACCGTTCGCCGCAATCATGGGCGGAGCAAAGGTTGGCGATAAGATTCCGGTAATTACCAATCTGCTGAACAAGGTGGACATCCTGATTATCGGTGGCGGAATGGTATATACATTCCTGAAGGCTCAGGGCTATTCCATCGGAACATCCCTGTTGGACGAAGAAGGTCTGGCACTGGTTCCGGAAATTCTGAAGAAAGCCGAAGAAAACAACGTTCAGCTGCTTCTTCCGGTGGATACCGTTGCAGCGGACAAGTTTGCAGAAGATGCGGCTTACGATTGCTATGATGCAGATCGGATTCCGGAAGACCGTATGGGTCTGGACATCGGGCCGAAGACCATTGAGCTCTTTACCGATGCACTGAAGACCGCAAAGACCATCGTATGGAACGGACCGATGGGTGTATTCGAAATGGCACCGTTCGCAGTGGGTACAAAAGCAATTGCGAAATGCCTGGCAGATTCCGACGCAACCACCATTATCGGTGGCGGAGATTCGGCCGCTGCGGTTCAGCAGTTCGGATATGGAGATTCCATGACACATATTTCCACCGGTGGTGGTGCCAGCCTGGAATTCCTGGAGGGCAAAGAGCTTCCGGGTATTGCCATTCTGGATGAGAAATAGGATAGGAGATTGCAAAGAATGAAAAGATTTTTAATTGCGGGAAACTGGAAAATGAACAAAACCACTGCGCAGGCCGTTCATTACGTACATGAGCTGAAGGCGCAGAAGCTGACCAATCCGGAATCGGTGGCAATTATTGCACCGTTCACCCAGCTGGAAGCATTGAAGAAGGAGCTGGAAGGAACCGGAATTTCCTTGGGCGCGCAGAACGTTCACTATGAGCATTCCGGCGCATTCACCGGAGAGATTTCCGTGGACATGCTGAAGGAAATCGGTGTGGATTATTGCGTCGTTGGGCACTCTGAAAGAAGAGAATACTTTAACGAGACGGATGAAACGGTGAACCGTAAATTAAAGGTTCTTTTGGAAGAGGGCATCACCCCGATTCTTTGCGTCGGAGAGTCCCTGGAAGTTCGGGAGAAGAAGCAGGAGCAGGCATTCGTATGCGGACAGCTGGGTGCAGCATTTGTCGGAATTCCGCAGGAGTATGCGAAGAAGGTGGTTATCGCTTATGAGCCAATCTGGGCCATTGGTACCGGACACACTGCGACGCCGGAGCAGGCAGAAGAGATGTGTGCATTCATTCGCGGAATGATGCAGGGGCTGTACGACATGTCCATCGGAGATAAGCTCATCATTCAGTACGGCGGAAGCATGAAGCCGGGCAATGCGAAAGAGCTTCTGGAGAAAACCGACATCAACGGCGGCCTGATTGGCGGAGCCAGTCTGAAGGTAAAGGATTTCGCAGAAATCGCAAAGACCGCAGCCGAACTGGCAGAATAATTTAAAGAATATGAGTAGAAAGAGTTCGAACCATTCACTTGTGAATGGTTCGAACTTTTTCTTATGAAGACCTTTATTCGCAGATTTTATTGAATGTATCCCGCAATGCGGTCTCCGGTTTCCGCGGTGCCGGAGACCGCGTCGCCGGTTCCGGCAATATCCGCGGTGCGGAATCCGTCGGCCAGGAAACGGCGAACCGCACCTTCCACCGCATCCGCTTCCGCGCTGAGATTAAAGGTATATCTCAGCATCATGGCAACAGACAGGATGGTGGCAATCGGATTGGCTTTATCGGTGCCGGCGATATCCGGTGCCGAGCCGTGAACCGGCTCGTACATTCCGAAGTTGCCGTCGGCCAGGCTGGCGGATGGCAGCATACCGATGGAACCGGTAATCTGGCTGGCTTCATCGGAAAGAATATCCCCGAACATGTTGCCGGTAACGATCACATCGAAGTGTTTCGGATTGCGGATCAGCTGCATGGCGGCATTGTCCACGTACATGTTGTCCAGCTCAACATTGCCGTAGTCACTGCTCATTTCACCCACGATTTTTCTCCAAAGGCGAGAGCTGTCCAGCACGTTGGCTTTATCCACGCTGGTTACCCGGCCGTTTCTCTTGGATGCCATCTCAAAGGCTGTCCGGGCAATTCGCTGAATCTCATAATCCGAATACTTCTCCACATCGTAGGCGGTGACAGAGCCGTCTTCGCCGCTCTCCGTCACGTGCTCTCCGAAGTAAATTCCGCCGGTGAGTTCTCGAACAATCAGGATATCCAATCCGCCATCCAGGATGGATGGCTTCAATGGGGACGCATCTGCCAGTTCTTGGAAAATCATGGCCGGTCTCAGATTGGCATAGAGCCCAAGGGTCTTTCGCAATCCCAGAAGGGCGCGCTCTGGACGCTGTGGACCGGGTACATGGTCCCATTTCGGGCCTCCTACGGCACCCAGAAGAACGGCATCGCTGTTTTTGCACGCTTCCACGGTGGCTTCCGGCAGGCACTCGCCGTATTCATCGATGGCGGCACCTCCGGCCAGAACGGTGGTGTAATTGAATTGATGATTGTATTTTTGGCCGATGGCATTCAGCACTTTGATGGCTTCGCCCACGACCTCCGGGCCGATTCCGTCTCCCGGTACTACTGCGATATTATATTTCAAGTGTTTGCCTCCTGCTTACATGAATTTCTTTTCCTTGTTCATACGATTGATGGCGCTGACCAGTGCGTTTACCGTGGCCAGAATGATGTCCGGCTGAGTTCCGACGCCCCAGTACTTCTTTCCGCTTTCATCGGCGATGCACACGTAGGATGCCGCTTTGGATTTGGATCCGACGGTGAGGGCATTCTCTGCGTAAGTGATGAAATCGTACTGAATATCGTATTTTGTTTTTGTCAGCGCATCCCGGATGGCGTCCAGACGGCCGTTGCCTTCTCCATCCAGATGGAATACTTCTCCGTGAATCACGGCGCGCACCTTTACGTTGTACAGATTTTCTTCCTTAGTAGAAGAGTAGTGGTTGAAGGTAGCATCCGTAATGTCCAGCGGGGAGAAGTCGTTGATGTATTCTGCGGCAAAGTAGTCCAGAATCTCTTGCGGGGAGAGCTCCTCATGATGCTTGTCGGAAATATCCTTCATCATATAGCCCACCTCGGAACGCATATCCTTCGGCAAATCGAAACCGAAGTTCTGTTCCAGGATGTATGCCACGCCGCCCTTGCCGGACTGGCTGTTAATCCGAATGACATCGCCGTCGTATCTTCTGCCCACATCGTGGGGATCGATCGGCAGGTACGGAACCGTCCATTGGTGGAGGTTCTTTTCCTTTCTCCAGTTCATTCCCTTGGAAATCGCATCCTGGTGGGAGCCGGAGAATGCGGCGAATACCAGCTCGCCGGCATACGGCTGTCTCGGGCCCACGGTCATGCCGGTGAATTCTTCGTAGGCTTCCACGATGGCCGGCATGTTGGAGAAGTCCAGGCCGGTTTCCACGCCGTGGGTGTACATGTTCATGGCGATGGTGATGATGTCCGCATTTCCGGTTCTCTCACCGTTTCCGAAGAGGGTGCCTTCAATACGGTCCGCACCGGCCAAAATACCCAGCTCCGCATCGGCCACGCCGGTGCCTCGGTCGTTGTGAGGGTGGAGGGAGATGCGCACGCCGTCCCGATTATGGATGTTCTTGTGCATGTATTCTACCTGATTCGCGTAGATGTGCGGCAAGGACATTTCCACGGTTGCCGGAAGGTTCAGAATCATCGGATGGTCCGGTGTCGGATTCCAGATGTCGATTACGGCGTTGCTCACTTCCAGTGCGTATTCCGGCTCGGTTCCGGTAAAGCTTTCCGGAGAGTATTCAAAGACGAAATTGGTGCCCGGATACTTGGCCGCATACTCGTTCATGAGCTTGGCGCCGTCGATGGCAATCTGCTTAATCTCTTCCTTAGATTTCCGGAAAACCTGTTCCCGCTGAGCCACGGAAGTGGAGTTATACAGGTGTACCACCGCATTCTTCGCCCCCTGAAGTGCGGCAAATGTCTTGTCGATGATATGGGCACGGGACTGGGTCAGAACCTGTACGGTAACATCATCCGGAATCATGTCTTTTTCAATCAATGTGCGGAGGAATTCAAACTCGGTCTCCGATGCTGCCGGGAATCCAACTTCGATTTCTTTAAAGCCGATGTCCACCAGAACCTTAAAGAATGCCAGCTTTTCTTCCAATGACATGGGAACCACCAGTGCCTGATTGCCGTCTCGGAGATCCACGCTGCACCAGTAGGGTGCTTTTTCGATATGATCCTTCTTTACCCAGTCGTAGGTCGTTTCCGGTGGGTTATAGTAACCCGGTTGATACTTTTTTGCATTATCCATTTCAAATTCCTCCTAATAATGTAATCTCCCGATGAACAGTCCCATAAAAAAATCCCTTCGCTGTTCACCGTAACCGATGAAACGAAGAGACGAAATAATCCGCGGTACCACTCTTCTTGGCCGCGCCGCAATGAGGCAGCCCACTTGTAGAATGTCAGCTCAGGGGTGAGACACCTAACCGATCCTGCATCCTCACACCACCCGGATGCTCTCTGAAAGTCTCTGCGAAAGGTTTATTCCCGTCAACGCTAGTGCATATTCAGTTCTCGTATAGAATACATTATAGTTTGTGAAAAGTCAACTAAAAATATTCAGAAGTTTGAAAAATAATACATAACTTGTATCTCTGCACAAATTTGTGTTGACAATTTATATCCAGTAACTATAATTAAATTATTCAACTGCAAAATTTGACGTAAGAAAGGGTGATATCTATGAAATTGACGGGATCTCAGATTGTGGCCGAAGTGCTGCTGGATCACGGAGTAGACACGATTTTCGGATATCCTGGCGGGACAGCGCTGAATATTTACGATGAACTGTACAAATACAGCGATCGAATCAAGCACGTTCTCACGGCGCATGAGCAAGGGGCATGCCATGCGGCGGACGGATACGCCAGAGCCACCGGAAAAATCGGGGTGGTAATGTCTACCAGTGGACCGGGAGCGACGAATCTGGTAACGGGAATTGCTACGGCATGTCTGGACAGCGTTCCGCTGCTGGCCATCACGTCCAACGTGCCGGATTCATTAATCGGTAAGGACGCATTCCAGGAAATCGACATTGCCGGTGTAACTATGCCAATTACGAAACATAATTTTTTCGTGAATCGAATCGAAGAGCTGGCGGATACGCTGCGAGAGGCATTTGTCATCGCCCGGAGCGGACGGCCGGGACCGGTTCTGGTGGACATCACAAAGGATGTGACGGCGGCCACCTATGAGTACGAGAACAAGAGACCGCTTCCGCTTCGTCCGGATCCGGAGATTCGGAAGGACGACATCCGGGCGGCGGTGAAGATGATCAATGCCGCAGAGAAGCCGGTGATGTATGTGGGCGGCGGCGTGATGCAGTCCTGCGCCAGTGAATTGGTTCAGGAACTGGCGCGAAAAGCCAATATTCCGGTGGTCAATACGCTGATGGCAACAGGCGTGATGGATACCGAGGAGGACCTTTGCCTGGGCATGGTGGGAATGCACGGTTCCGTCGCTGCCAATCGGGCGATTCAGCACGCAGATCTGATTATTGCACTGGGTGCCCGCTTCAGCGACCGCGTGGCGCAAGATACCAAAACCTGGGGCCACAGTGCCCGCATCCTTCAGGTGGATATCGACAACAGTGAGATCAATAAAAACGTCATGATCGACAAATCGGTCATCGCTAACGTTCACGAATTTCTGGAAAAGGCCATTCCTTTTGTAGAGAAGGCGAATCATTCCGAATGGAGGGAGCGGACGGTTTCCTGGAAAAAGAAGGCACCGTACGTAAAGGCGACCGACTGTCCGCTTCATCCGAAGGACATCATGACCACCATTTCTGAATTCGTAAATGACGATGCGTATTTCGTAACGGATGTGGGACAGCACCAGATGTGGGCGGCGCAGTATCTTCACCATCGGAAACCGCACCGGTTTATCACCAGCGGCGGACTGGGTACCATGGGCTTTGGATACGGTGCGGCCATCGGCACTCAGATGGCCCATCCGGATAATCAGGTGGTACATATTACGGGCGATGCCTCCTTTCAGATGAACCTGAACGAGGTGGTTACCGCGGAGACACAGCACCTGCCGATTATCACGGTGATTCTGAATAATTCCGTACTGGGTATGGTATACCAGTGGCAGACCATTTTCTACGACCGGCGGTATTCCAACACCACGCCGCACCGGAAAGTGGACTATGTGAAGGTGGCGGAAGGGTTCAGCATTAAGGGATTTCGGGCAACCACGCCGGAAGAGTTCCAAGATGCATTTTGCCAAGCGCTTCAGGAAGACGGTCCGGTATGGATTGAATGCGTTATTTCTCAGGATGAGCGCGTGCTGCCGATGATTCCGGGCGGCAAGAGCGTGGATGATATGATTGTAGGATAGGAGGGCGTCATGTATAAACCATTGAAACAAGAAATCGTCAGCGTCCTCGTTCAGAACCAGGCCAACGTTCTGACCCGCGTCATCAGCATGTTCGGCCGAAGAGGATTCAACATCGACTCACTCACCGTATCTCCAACCAACAATCCGAAACTGTCTCGAATTACCATCATGTTCAGTGCGACGGAACAGTCCATGCAGCAGATTATCACTCAGACGGAAAAGTTGGAAGTGGTGGAAGAGGTCATTGTCCTCAGCCGGGAAAACAGTTTGTACCGCGAACTCGTATTGATGCGAATTCAGTGCGAGCCGGAACAGCGCAGTTCCGTAAAGGAAATCGTGGATATTTTCAGAGGTAAGATTATCGACCTCTCTAAGCACAGTCTGGTAATTGAATTAACCGGAACTCCATCGAAAATTAATGGTTTCATGGAAGTGATGGAGGAGTATAATATCACTGACGTATGCCGTACCGGAATTACCGGTATCGAAGGTCTGAATCGCGGAGAAGACGACTCGGCACAGAAATAATAACGTAAAGGAGTATTGGAGAATGACGAAAATAAGTGATAACGTCACAAAAGGAGTGGAGAAGGCCCCGATGCGGAGCCTTTTCTACGCGATGGGATATACCAAGGAAGAGCTGGAGCGCCCGCTGATCGGCGTGGTTTCCGCTCACAGTGAAATCGTTCCGGGACATATTCATCTGGATAAGATTACGGAGGCGGTAAAAGCAGGTGTTCGTATGGCGGGAGGAACCCCGATTATGGTTCCGGCCATCGGCGTGTGCGACGGCATCGCCATGGGCCATGAGGGAATGAAATACTCTCTGCCGAGCCGTGAACTCATTGCGGACAGCGTGGAGACCATGGCCAAAGCCCATCAGTTCGACGGACTGGTCCTGGTTCCGAACTGCGACAAAATCGTGCCGGGAATGGTAATGGGCGCGTGCCGCATCAACATTCCATCCATCGTTTGCTCCGGCGGACCAATGATGAGCGGCCTGGTGAACGGCGAAGAAACCTCCCTCTCCAAGATGTTCGAGGCGGTAGGTTCCCGCAAAGCCGGTCTGATTGATGACCAAAGGCTCTGCGAATTCGAGGAAAACGTGTGTCCGGGCTGCGGTTCCTGCTCCGGCATGTACACCGCCAACAGCATGAACTGCCTGTGCGAGGCCATCGGCATCGGACTCCCGGGCAACGGAACCGTTCCGGCGGTAACCGGAAAGAGAGTAATGCTGGCAAAGCGCGCCGGTATGGCCATCATGGACTTGGTAGAAAAGAACATCTGCCCGAGAGATATCATCAACGAAAAATCCGTTCGGAATGCATTGACCTGTGATATGGCGCTGGGATGTTCCTCCAATACGGTGCTTCACCTTCTGGCAATCGCCAATGAAGCGGGCGTAAAGGTGGATTTGAACATGTTCAATGAAGTCAGCTCCGTTACGCCGAACCTTTGCCATTTGGCACCTGCCGGCGGCACTCATATGCACGATTTGAACAATGCCGGCGGCATTCAAGCCGTGCTGGCGGAACTGAACAAAAAGAACCTGATCGATACCACCGCCATCTGCGCCAACGGGCACACGGTAGCGGAAAATATCGACGGAAAGCGGATTCTGAACAACAACGCAATCCGAAGCATCGATAACCCGTACAGCGAAACCGGCGGATTGGCCATTCTCTTTGGAAATGTGGCTCCGGAAGGCGCCGTAGTAAAAAGAAGTGCGGTCGCACCGGAGATGCTGAAGCATACCGGTCCGGCTCGCGTATTCGACAGCGAAGATGAAGCGATTCAAGCTATTTACAACGGTGATATTCACGACGGGGATGTGGTGGTCATTTGCTACGAAGGACCGAAAGGCGGCCCGGGCATGAGAGAAATGCTGAATCCCACCAGTGCGTTGGCCGGAATGAAGCTGGACAAAACCGTCGCCCTGATTACGGACGGACGTTTCAGCGGTGCCAGCAGAGGTGCCTCCATCGGACACGTGTGCCCGGAAGCGGCAGCCGGCGGAAACATCGGTCTGATTCAGGAAGGGGATATCATCGAAATCGATATTCCGGAATATCGAATTAACGTGCAGTTAAGCGATGAGGAATTGGAAGCGAGAAGAGCTGCATGGAGTGCCCCGGCCCCGAAGGTTACAAGCGGCTGGCTGGCAAGATATGCGAAACTGGTAGGTCCTTCGTCGAAGGGCGCAATCATGGAACTGTAGGAGGATGGCATGCTAGAACTAAAGGATTTTGAACAAGCAACGGAAATTGTCCAGAAGGTGGTTCGTCCCACCAACCTGGTATACAGCGATTACTTTTCGGAAATGTGCGGTAACAAAGTATATCTGAAGCCGGAAAATATGCAGCTGACCGGCGCATATAAGATTCGCGGTGCGTATTACAAGATTAGTACATTAAGCGATGAAGAGAGAAGTCGAGGTCTGGTAGCGGCATCTGCCGGAAACCACGCCCAGGGTGTGGCATATGCGGCAAAAGCCTTTGGATGCAAAGCCACCATTGTTATGCCAACCACCACACCGCTAATTAAGGTCAACCGCACCGAAAGTTATGGAGCGACCGTTGTTCTGTACGGCAATGTATATGATGAGGCGGCTGCCTATGCGAAGAAGCTGGCGGAAGAAGAGGGCATGACATTTATCCATCCGTTTGATGATTTTACCGTGGCTACCGGACAGGGAACCATCGCCATGGAAATTATCAAGGAACTCCCGCTGGTGGATGCCATCCTGATTCCGGTGGGCGGCGGCGGACTGGCTACCGGCGTGTCCACTCTGGCAAAGCTGCTGAAACCAAATGTTCAGATTATTGCCGTAGAACCGGCCGGTGCCAACTCCCTTCAGCGGTCTCTGGAGGCCGGAGAAGTTCGCACCATGGAACACATCCAGACCATTGCGGACGGCACGGCGGTAAAAACGCCGGGTGAAAGCATTTTTCCGTATCTGCAGAAGAACGTGGACCGGGTAATTACCGTAGAGGACGATGAACTGGTAGTGGCGTTCCTGGATATGGTGGAAAATCACAAGATGGTCGTGGAGAATTCCGGACTTCTTACCGTTGCGGCACTGAAGCACCTGGATTTCAAAGAAAAGAAGGTGGTATCCATTCTGAGCGGCGGAAATACGGATATCATCACCATCTCCAACATCATTCAGAACGGTCTGATTATGAGGGATCGTATTTTTACCGTATCGGTCATGCTGCCGGATAAGCCGGGCGAGCTGGTTCGCGTAGCGCAGACCATTGCGGATGCGCAAGGCAACGTGGTCAAGCTGGAGCACAATCAGTTCGTCAGCGTGGACCGAAACCACAAGGTGGAGCTGAAGGTGACCATCGAGGCCTTCGGTACGGAGCATAAACAGAAAATCATTAACGCATTAAAGGCCCACGGCTTTGATGAAACGGTAGAAACGGGCATCATGATGTAATGCTTTTATCGCAATTAGAATGACGAGATAAGATACTTCAAAAGGCGAACCTTCGGGAACGCCTTTTGAATTGCTTTTTTACTTTGTACTGAATTAAAAACATTATTGAAAAATAACAATAAATTTCTGTTTTATTTATTTTTGCGAACAAATATTGCTATGTGAATTATTTTCAAAAACAAGTAATTGTGGCTGTAAACCTTGAAATATCAACATATGGATAATCTTATTGTTGACAAGCGTTCAATATAATGTTAGTATACATGAGTAATTTTTTAGCTAGTACATAGTGTTGAAGGGGGTTTGAATATGCATACCGTGCTTATGGCGATTCTTTTGGTTGTAAGTGTGCTGATGATTATTGCAATTCTTCTGCAGTCCAGCAACAGCTCCGGTCTGTCCGGTTCGATTGCAGGCGGTGCAGAGCAGCTGTTCGGAAAGAGAAAAAGCAGAGGATACGATTCCATTCTGGCACGAATTACCGTTGTGTTGGCAGTGGTTTATATCGTTGCAGCTTTGGCAATTGTTACATTGTTCAACTAGTTGACTGCGGTTTCTCGCACTTTTTAACATGGCAGACATATTTGAGGCACTTTTAAAAGTGCCTCATAATATTGTTAAATATTATTACTATAAATTATTTTTTTAAGGAGGTTTGAGGCTATATGAATTTATGGATTGCTCCTGTCTGCGCCTTGGTGGGCCTGCTTGTTGCTTTTTGCCTGACATCTTGGGTAAGCAAAGCGGACGCCGGCAACGACAGAATGAAAGAAATAGCCGGATTTATTCACGAGGGTGCAATGGCATTCCTCAAGAGAGAATACAAGACCATGGTTGTGGTTATTGCGGTTCTCTTCGTTGTTATCGGATTCTGCATTAACTGGACATCCGCAGTGCTGTACGTAGTTGGTGCGCTGCTGTCCGTACTGGCAGGATTCTTCGGTATGAACGTTGCCACAAAAGGAAATGTTCGTACTGCAAACGCTGCGATGACTCACGGTATGCCGCGTGCGCTTCAGATTGCGTTCCGCTCCGGTGCCGTAATGGGTCTCTGCGTATCCGGACTGGGTCTCCTGGGACTGGGTGTCGTATTCGTTGCTCTGGACATGGCAACTATCCAGCAGTGTGTAACCAGTTTCGGACTGGGTGCTTCCTCCATGGCGCTGTTCGGCCGTGTAGGCGGTGGTATCTATACCAAAGCTGCAGACGTTGGTGCGGACCTGGTTGGTAAGGTAGAAGCCGGTATCCCGGAAGACGATCCGAGAAACCCTGCGGTTATTGCCGACAATGTAGGTGACAACGTAGGTGACGTTGCCGGAATGGGTTCCGACCTGTTTGAATCCTATGTTGGATCCATCATCTCTGCCGTTACTCTGGCTGCTGTTGCCGTAAATGAGTCCGGTGAGATGTCCATCTTCAACGAAACAACTGCTGCGCTGTTCCCGATGCTGATTGCCGCAATCGGTCTGATTGCATCCGTACTGGGAATCCTGGCAGTACGCGGCGGCGACAACGTGAACCCGGCAAAGGCTCTGAACATGGGAACCTATGTCAGCGGTATTATCGTAATTATCGCTTCCGTATTCCTCAGCAAGAATATGCTGGGATCTCTGAACTATGCATGGGCAATTATCGCCGGTCTGCTGGTTGGTATTATCATCGGTCAGCTCACCGAAATTTATACTTCTGATGCACACAAGTTCGTTAAGAACATTGCAGAACAGTCTCAGACCGGTTCTGCTACCACCATCATTTCCGGACTGTCCGTTGGTATGATGTCCACCATTTGGCCAATTCTGTTCATTGCTGTCGGCATCATCGTAGCATACAACTTTGCCGGTCTGTACGGTATCGCACTGGCTGCCGTAGGTATGCTGTCCACTACCGGAATGACCGTTGCAGTTGATGCGTACGGTCCGGTTTCCGACAACGCCGGCGGTATCGCCGAGATGTCCGAACTTCCGGAAGATGTACGTCATATCACCGATACACTGGATTCCGTTGGAAACACCACCGCTGCAATCGGTAAGGGATTCGCAATTGGTTCCGCTGCGCTTACCGCACTGGCACTGTTTGCTTCCTTCGCAACCACCGCGAAACTGCAGCAGATCAGCTTGCTGGATCCGATGGTAATCGTGGGTCTGTTCATCGGTGCGATGCTGCCATTCGCATTCTCTGCAATGACCATGAGCTCCGTTGGTAAGGCTGCAAACCAGATGATCGAAGAAGTTAGAAGACAGTTCCGTGAGGACAAGGGAATCATGGAAGGAACTTCCAAGCCGAATTATGCGCGTTGCGTAGATATCTCCACTTCCGCAGCACTCCACGAGATGATTGCTCCGGGAATCCTGGCAATCGTTGCACCGGTTGCAATCGGACTGCTTCTGGGAACCGAATCCCTGGGCGGACTGCTGGCAGGTGCTCTGGCTTCCGGCGTACTCCTGGCTATCATGATGGCCAATGCCGGTGGTGCATGGGATAACGCAAAGAAGTACATCGAGAGCGGCGTATACGGCGGAAAGGGAAGCGAAAGCCACAAGGCGGCTGTCGTTGGTGATACGGTCGGCGATCCGTTCAAGGATACCTCCGGTCCGTCCATCAACATCCTGATCAAGCTGATGACCATCGTATCCCTGGTATTCGCACCGCTGTTCGTACAGTACGGTGGAATCCTGTTCAAATAAGAATTGTTTTTATTTGAGTAATACGTATATAGGCCGGTGCATTTTGGCGTGCACCGGCTGTTTTTATTGAGATAAATTGTTGATTTGAACAATTTTTAATGATAAAATACTACGGTAATTATATTAAGCAGACTACAAGGAGGGATTAAGTCATGCTAGAGAGATTAGAATCAATTAAAGAACTGGGTCTGAAGAAGATCAAAGAGACCGAAACTCTGGATCAGCTTCAGGAAGTTCGCCGGGAACTGACCGGAAAGAAGGGGGAACTGACGGCCGTACTGAAGAGCCTGGGCTCTCTGGAACCGGAAATGAGAAAAACCGTTGGAATGAGAGCGAATGAGATTAAGAATCACTTCGCAGAGAAAATTCAAGAAAGAGAAGATGAGATCGTTGAGAACCAGAGTGCACTTGACGAAGAAATCGATTTGACTTTACCTGGAAACGCTGTTAGCCAGGGTGCACTCCATCCGATTACGCAGATGCAGTATGACTTGAACGATGCCTTTCTCTCCTTGGGCTTTGATATATTTAGCGAAGATGATATCAGCAGCGAAATGTTCGCCTTTGATAATCTGAATTTCCCACCGGATCATCCGGCAAGACAGTCTATGGATACCTATTGGATTGAGGGTACCGAGGACAAACAGGGGGCGGAAAGACTTTGCCTCCGTCCGCACCTCACCGGCGGTTCCGTTCGTTATCTGAGGGAACACGGCGCACCGGCACGTTTCGTATATCCGGGTCGTGTATACCGTAATGAGAATACGGATGCCCGTCATGAGAGAGCGTTCTATCAGTATGAGGCGCTGATTGTGGACAAGGATCTGTCCTTCTCCTCCGGCAAGGTAATGATTCAGGCTCTGCTGGAGAAGGTATTCGGACGCAAGGTGAATGTTCGTATGAGAGAAGGATTCTTCCCATTTACCGAACCGGGATATGAAATTGACATGGAATGCCAGGTGTGCCACGGCAAGGGCTGCCGCGTCTGCAATCAGAACGGCTGGATTGAAGTGGCTCCGGGCGGTGTCATCAACCCGAACGTTGTCCGTGCAGCCGGCCTGGATCCGGACGTATACACCGGATTCTACACCAACATCGGACTGGACCGTTTTGTTATGATGAGATATGGTATCGATGATGTTCGTTTCTTCCACAGCACCGATCTCAGATTCTTTGAGCAGTTCAAGTAGTAAAGGGAGGAAATTAGCATGAAAGTATCACTAAATTGGGTAAAAAAATATGTCGATTTGCCGGAAGATTTGACGCCGAAGCAGATTTCTTTCGACTTAACCATGAGAACCGTAGAAGTAGAGGATGTCATTGACACTTCCGAGAAGTTCCACGATATCGTTGTGGGTAAAATTCTGGAAGTAAAAGAACATCCGAATGCCGACCAGCTCCGGGTATGCATCGTGGAATGCGGCGAGGACGAGCCGAAACAGATTGTCTGCGGTGGTTCCAACCTGTACGAAGGGGAGATGGTGGTTGTCTCCAAGCCGGGTGCGGAAGTATTCTGGCACGGCGAAGATTCTCTGGTAAAAATCAAGGAATCCAAACTGAGAGGCGTGCCTTCCTACGGAATGATTTGCGGTGCGACGGAAGTGTATCTGGAATCCTACTTCCCGCTGGAAGATGAGCACATGATTGTCGACCTCAGCGACGTAGATTGCGAAGTGGGACAGAACGTTTCCGAAATCATCGGCATGAACGACGTTGTTTTCGATATCGATAACAAATCCCTTACCAACCGTCCGGATCTGTGGGGTCATTACGGCATCGCAAGAGAGCTGGCGGCCATTTACAAATGCCCGCTGAAGCCGCTGCCGGAAGCCGAATTGCCGAAAGACCTGCCGGAATACCGCATCGATGTGGAATCTCCGGAGAAATGCCCGAGATATGCGGCCCTGGAGATTGAGAACGTATGTGAGAAACCGGCGCCAATCTGGATGCAGACGGCACTTTTGAATGCCGGCATGCGCCCAATCAATGCGATTGTGGACATCACCAACTACATCATGCTGTCCGTGGGACAGCCGACACACGGCTTCGACCGTACTCACGTAGACGGTTCCCATATCATCGTTCGAAATGCAAAGAAAGATGAAAAGCTGACTCTGCTGGATCACGCACTGCTGGATCTTACCGAAGAGGACCTGGTCATCTGCGATGAGCACGATCCGATGGCTTTGGCGGGAATTCGCGGCGGCATCAAGGATTCCATTCTGCCGGAAACCACCGGTGTGGTAATCGAGATAGCTACTTTTACTGCGGGAACGATTCGCCAGACCGGAAAGCGTTTTGACGAAAAGACTGATGCCTCCATCCGTTACGAGAAGGGACTGGATACTCAGCGTGTGGATCAGGGTATCGCAATGGCCGCTAAGCTGTTCCGCGAGATTTTCCCGGAAAGCAAAATCGTTGCCTTCGGCGATATGGATCCGACACCGACTACAAGAAACGAAATTGACGTCACTCAGGAGTTCCTGGACGTACGTCTGGGTAAAGCACTTCCGTCGGAAGAGATTCTGGACATCCTCACGCGTTTGGGCTATGATGTTATCCTGACCGACGGCACCTATCACTGCGTGGTTCCGACCTATCGTTCCACCGGCGACATCAGCATCAAAGATGACGTACTGGGAGACATTGCCAGAGTTTACTGTTACGAGAACTTCGAAATGAAGCCTCTGCCGGTGAACTTCCAGCATGCGGTTCGTCAGCCGAAGGAACAGCTGGACAGAAGAATCCGTGAGTACCTGGCATTCCGCTGCGGTTTCAACGAGATTTTCACCTATCCTTGGATTGATGAAAAGTACATTCAGGCGGCAAAGATTGACACATCGGAAGCTATTCGACTGGCAACTCCGCCGGCACCGGAACTGGCCATTCTGCGTCAGTCCCTGATTCCGGGCATGCTGGAAGCGGCGGTAAAGAACCTGAGATACTACGATGAATTCAGAGTGTTCGAAATGGCACAGACATTCCACAAGGGTGAATATCACGAATCCTGCGAAGAGGAAATCCTGCCGGTTCACAAGAAACTGCTCTCCGGAATTATTGTGGGAAGAGATGCGAAGAAGGACTTCTTTGACGTGAAGGGCGTTCTGGAATCCATGTCCCGCTTCTGCCACATGGAGGATCTCACCTTCAAGCAGAAAGAGAAGCCATCCTGGGCAGACGACAAGGTATATCTGAACGTATTCCACAAGGGCAATAACATCGGTTCTCTGGGACTGGTATCCGTTCAGGCCATGAACGCGGCCGGAATCAGCAGAACTCAGGTCGCATTCTTCGAACTGAACTTCGATGAAATGATTCCGCTGAACTCCAGAACCAACGAGTTCCACCACCTGCCGCAGTATCCGCTGGTAGAACAGGATCTGTCCATTCTGGTAGATGAGTCCGTAAAGTGGCATGATGTATCGGAAGCGATTCGTCACATGGTGAAGAAGTACGAATTCATCGAAGAGTACCGCGGAAAGCAGATTCCGGAAGGAAAGAAGTCCTTGGTATTCCGCGTATGGATTGGTAACGATGACAGCACCATGACCTCCAAGCAGATTGACAAGAAGATGGCGGCAGTCATGAAGTCTCTGCAGAAGAAGTGCGGTGCCGCTCTTCGGGAAGAATAGGGCATACGGACAATTCTCAGCTTTAAGTTCCTGAGAGATTTCGTAAAAATAAAATCGGATAATCATAGCGATGATGCTACGGTTATCCGATTTTTGAATTGAAATTCAGATATTGAAGCTGCAAACGTTACCGGTCGGCGGAGCGAACAATCAGCAGAGTTCCTTCCCGGACGTAAATCTCCACCGTGTCTTCACTGAATTCGTTGCTCACTCCTAAGGTGGATGCCCGCTCCAGGGATGCTCCGGTCAATTCGTATTTGGCACCGCGGATATCGATTCCGGAAGCCTCTGCATTCAAGGAGACGAGGCCGAAATACTTATACCGCGCATCTCGCTTCAACGTGCGGCCGGAATTCTTCAGCAGCTCCATTCTGTTTTTGCCGTCGATGAATTCCATGTGGTCGAAGGAACTGTAGTATTTGTCCAGAAGGCCGATATTTCCCATAGTATGATCCAGCCGACCGCCCATGCCACCCAAGAGGATTACGTTTCGGCAGCCTTTTTCCAGGGCGTGGGTCAGCGCCGCCTCTGTATCGGTAAGGTCTTTCTCCGCCGGATAGGTGATATAGAGACAGTCGAAACCTTCGTCCAGAGTAGTGGAGTCGAAATCGCCGATGACGCAGTCCGGCTGCAGTCCGAATTCCCGAGCGCGGTTCTGACCGCCATCCGCCGCGATGATGTAATCCGCCGATTCCGCCAGTTCCTGAGCCATATCCGGGGTGACACATTCCATGTAAGATAATAGGATCAAGCAGGTATTTTGCATGATGTTCTCCTTTTCGCTTTTACTTGATATTTTATATCATTTATTATAAAATATCCGATAGTCTATTTGCAAATGAAAGGAATTGAAATGAGCGAAGAACAGAAACAATCTTATTTCAGAATTCGAACGAATCCCATGCGAATTCGTCAGGCCGCTTCCATGAACCTGAACGGCTACTGGTGGATTTATTTTATCGGGATTTTCGTATATTACTTTTTCTCGGATATATTGATCAATATCGTCAGCCGGTACTTCCCGTCGGGATACATGGTCATTCCCATGTCCAACCTGCCGGAGGAAATTCAGAAGTCCGTGGCCATGCCGCAGATCCCCGTGGTGCTGTTTTTCTACGTGCTTCTGATGAGCGGCGCCTTTGAACTGGGACGGGCGGTATATTCCCTGTCTGCGCTGCGGAATCGGTTGGTGATTCCACGGTTGGTTTTCGAAGGATTTTCCGTGTACTTCCGGGCAACCGCGATTTGCGTCATTCGGTATCTGCTGACCGCCCTGGGATTCATGTGCTTCTTTTTCCCGGGAATCGTGGTGAATTACGCTTACAGCCAGGCGTACTATCTTCTGGCGGAAGATGAGAAGCGGAGCGTCATCGACTGCCTGCGGGAAAGCCGCAGGATGATGGTGGGAAACAAGCTCACTCTGTTCCGACTGGACCTGACCTACTTCTTTCTGGTTTTCGCCAGCTACCTGCCGTCCTACATTTTGGTGGGCAACGGAACGGTCAGCGTGGACGGAATCAACGGGATGTTGACCTTCTACCTGCTGCAGATTCCGTACTTCATGGCCATGAGCAGCTTCTGCATGGGCCGAACGGTATTCTATGAACTCCTTCGGTTCGGAAGCTTCAAGAATTTCAAATACAGGGGGGAAGACTTCTTCCGCGAGATCGGATCGCTTTAGAATATTTCCTAAAAAGAACTATCGCATATATGAGAAAACGAGTCCGATTAATGTTCGGACTCGTTTTTAATTTCCATAATGCATCTTTGGATGTCTTCCGGCAGCTCGGATTGAATTTCCAAAGGCTCGTGGCTCATGGGATGGAGAAACTTCAGATAGCAGGAGTGAAGCGCCTGCCGCTGAATATGAGGATCTTCCCCGCCGTACAGCTGATCGCCGGCAATGGGGTGCCCGATGTGGGACAGGTGTACCCGAATCTGATGGGTCCTTCCCGTGTGAAGCGTCAACTCCACCAGGGTATAGCGGTCTCCGAAGTGCTCCAGGACCTGTACATCCGTTACCGCATCCTTTCCGCCTTCCGCCATGACGCTGCGCTGCACCTGATCCTCGAACGGACGGCCAATAGGAAGGTCGATGGTAAAGAAATCTTCTTTTACATCTCCAAATACGACCGCCCGATATTTCTTCACCGTGGTCTGATTCCGCATCTGGTGGGAAATATCGTTCTGCGAGTTGGCGTTCTTTGCGACAATAACGATCCCGCTGGTATCCATATCCAGGCGATTGGCAAAGCGAATCTTGAAGGATTGATTCGTATCGTGCATGTATTTCATGATGCCGTTGGCCAATGTGTGGCTGGGATGTCCCTTGGTGGGGTGCACCGTTACGCCGGGCTGCTTGTCGATAATCAGGATATCTTCATCCTCATATAGGGGAGAGACGGGGATATCTTCCATGGGAAAATCGCTGGTTTCCTCCGGAAGGCGAACCACGATTTCATCTCCCGCCTTAGGTCTTAAATATCCGGGAGACTGCTCTCCGTTCAGATCCACCAGCTTCTGAAACTTAATCTTTGTCTTGAAGCGGCTGGAAAATTTAAAGTTGCGGCGAAGAATTTGATTGATGGTCAAATCCTCCCGTTCTTCTTCCTCGGTTACCCGATGACTGTAATTTGACATATTTTTATTCCTGTATAATTCCTTTGATGTTACAGAAGCTTGCTCTTCAGCTTCGTCCAATAGTTGTAATCGTGGAACCGAACCAGATGAAGGCCGGCGCCGGAACGATTGATGGTGATTTTCTGCACCTCTTCGTAGAGGTAATCGAAGCCGTCCACGATGATTTCCAACGTGTCGCCGCAGCTCCGCTTAATCGGCGTCATGCACATGGTCATGTTGGCCGGATAGAGGATGCTGGAACGAAAGCACCGGTAGGCATTGGTGTTGGACGGTGCGATTGGGGTAATCTGCAGCGCATCCAGCTGCGGCGGAATGATGGCGCCGCCCAGAGCATAGTTGTAGGCGGTGGATCCCATGGACGTGGAAACCAGCAGCCCGTCTCCGTAGAATTCCTGCACCAGGGAACCGTCGATTTCGATGCCCAGGTGGGTGAGGTGGGTGTGAGGTCCCCGAATGACGATTTCGTTCACGCCCCGAAGCTGATAGGTTCCGTCCACCGTGTCGATGATTGCATCGATGGGCCAGATATTCTGCAGGGTGTATTCCTGTTTCTCGTAGGAATCCAGGAAGCCGGAAATATCCTCCGGCAGAATTTCCTGGAAGAATCCCAGATGCCCCGTATTGATGCCGATAATAGGACTGGTGGGGAAATCGCAGGCGTGCACCAGCCGCAGGAAGGTTCCGTCCCCGCCGATGCAGGTGATTAGGCCCACGGTTTCGTCGTAGGAATCCACGATGGTGTACCCCCGCTTCGTCACTTCTTCGGTGAACTGCCGACGCGCCTCGTAGGATTTCGGCACATCATTTTGATAGATGTATACTTTCTTTCGTTCCAGTTTCTTCATCCCAATTTCTCCTTTTTACTGAGTATTTCCCTTAGATTTCCCGAACCAGTTCATCCACCAGCCGGGCGAAGGTGTCCAGCGCGCTTCTCACCGGTTCTTCCGTGCTCATATCCACGCCCGCAATCTTCAGCAAATCGATTGGATCCATGGAATCTCCCAAAGTGAGGAACTTCCGATAGTCCGAAACTGCCGGTGCCCCTTCCGTGAGAATCCGGTTCGCCAACGCATTGGCTGCGGAATATCCGGTGGCGTATTGGAACACGTAGAACGAGCGGAAGAAGTGGGGAATCCGGGACCATTCGTATTGGATGAACTCGTCGGAATCCATATCCGGCCCGAAGTATTCTTGATTCAGCTTCTCATAGGTGCTGTCCAGAAGCTCTGCCGTCAGCGGTTCGCCGGCTTCTGCCATCTGATGCGCTTTCCACTCAAATTCCGCGAACATGGTCTGGCGGAACAGGGTGGACTTAAACTCGTCAATATAAAAATTGATGAGGTATTTCCGCATCTCCTGGGAATCCGTATTCTGCAGCAGGTAGTGGATGAGCAACGTTTCGTTCACCGTGCTGGCCACTTCCGCTGTAAAAATAGAATGTTCTCCGTAGATATACGGCTGCGTCTTCCGGGTATACCAGGAGTGCATGGAGTGTCCGCCTTCGTGCACCAAGGTAAAGATATCCTTCAAAGTGCCTTTGAAATTCATAAGGATATACGGATCGCTGTCGTATACTCCGAAGCTGTAAGCACCGGATGTCTTTCCCTTGTTCTCCATAATGTCCACCCAGCGCTCTTCCAGAATTCCGGTTCGAAGGGCGGAGACGTAATCTTCTCCCAGCGGTTTCAGTGCCTCGCAGGCGATATCCACCGCTTCTTCAAAGGTGTAATGTTTCTCCGGAAGGGACACCAGCGGCGTGTACACATCATACATGTGGAGCGAATCCAACTTCAGCGCCTTCTTTCGAGCCGCCACGTACCGGTGCATTGCCGGAAGCGCCTGGTGCACGGCGTGAATCAGATTGTGATACACGCTTTCCGGGATGTTTTCCGGAGAGAGGGCGGCCGACAGGGCGGAAGAGTAGTTCCGCAATCCGGACAGTATCACATCTTTTTTTACGTTGTAATTATAGAGCGTTGAAATCGTGTTGTTGTATTCCCGATACCGGCGGTACATGGTCTCAAAGGCCTCCTTCCGAACCGACGGATTCTCCGATTCCATCAGGGTGATAAAGTTGCCGTGGGTCAACGGAATTTCGTTTCCGTCGGCATCCGTTACGGTACCGAAAGTCATATCCGCATCCGTCAGCATGGAGTAGGCTTCATCCGGTGCATCCAATGCTTCGCTCAGGGAGGAAATAATCCGCTCCTCTGCCGCAGAAAGGGTGTGAGGCTTGCCTCGGAGAATGGTCTCCAGCATATAGCGATACAGTTTCAGCTCATCATTGGCTTCAACGAACTCTTCGATGCGGCCCTCCGGTGCGGAGAGAATCTCCGGAATGATAAAAGCTGTTTTCGAAGACAGCTGCGCCAATACCGACATAGCTTTGTTATTCATGCCGGTGTATTTGGAATTTCCGTTGTCTTCATCGTGCTTCATTCTGGAATAGACGAATGCGTATTCCGCTTTCCGTGTGGCAGCCGCATACAGATTCAGCCCATGCAGAAGCTGCTCCGGGGATTCCGTCAGGTGACCCTGAAGCTCCGCAATGGCGTGTGCCTCTGCCAAAGCTTCTTTCAGATCGGATTCCCACTTGGACTCATCCGGATACATCTTTTCAATATTCCATTTATAGGAAGGGGCAATATCCTCCCGATTTTTAATTTCCTGATTCATAGTAAATCCTTTCGTATGTATATAGTGAAATCCCTCGGGATATCCAGTTCAGTATATCATTTTTTCGGGGAAAAATTAATAAGAAGAATGGAATGGATGGGAAGAATTCGAATTCCTAGCATACGGCACGGCATCATGTGAGGATGAGGAAGAGTATCAGAAGTGGTTGGATTCGTTTGGAGATAATTCCGTAAAGTTTGCAAAGGATGATATTTTGAAAGATACCGATAGAGTTTATACGAAGTCAGAAATAGAGCAAATAGCACAACGCACTTTTGAACTGGTGAATAAGTATGTTGACAACGAGAGCAAATGGAGCGGAAGAATCATAGTAGACGATTCTTTCGGAAGGTGTGCCAAATTGTGGAATTGCGACATTGTAACGACAAGTAAAACATCCCCGCATATGATTCTGCACGAGCAGATTCATGCACATTCTATAAGCTATTATGATGTAGACACATACAGAGAAAACCACAAAATTGAAGAGGCGAGCGTTCAATTACTAGCACAAGAAATAAGAAAGCGTGAAGGCATTGAAATTATTCATTCTCAATATGATGAAATGGTTTCAGACTTGCGAGCTATCAGAAAGAAAAAAAGTATTTGATAGTGATTTGGAGTTCGCAAAAATGCTAATCAAAATACCAGTTGTTGATAGAATTGGATGGCTGGAAGAACAAGCTTACAATCAAGTGTTAAAAAATGGTACAATAAAGGAACTCGAAGAGATAAATTCACTAATTGAGAGGGTACAATAATGGAAGCTTACAAAGTTGCAAATAGAATTATGAACGATAAAAACATATCTGATGATGAATGGTTGCAACTTCAAATGGAAATACGGGAATTTCTCAAGACAGACCCGCCAGAAGAAGAAAAATCTCTATTTTATCCGTTAGGTTGTTTAGAAATCGTTGATATGATGTGCGACGGAATAGAGAGAAAAAAGGAGTATTGAGGATGGCGAAAGATGATATCAATGTAATCATGTACAAGATTCTACGGTATCTCTATGAATGCAAGAAGGCAGGAATCAGAATAGGGAGAGACAAGGCGCAGCATGAGTATTAAAATAACAAAAAAACAAAAGGAATTCTTGGACGACTCTATTAAAGATTTAGATGAGTTGTTGGCGGCTGGCGAAGTCAACGATTTGCTATTAGCGATAGACGATGCCATTATTGAAACATTTGATGAAGACGGCTATCCAAATGAAACAGGAAATCAACTGCAAAAGATATATGATGAAATATATCTAATGTACGAGTAAAGCACCCATCATATAGGTGCTTTTTTAGTTCACGAAGGAGCGAAACCATGGCGAAAGATGAAATAAAAATTCCATATAAAAAAAGCCCTGCACACGCAGGGCATGGCGGAGAGAGGGGGATTTGAACCCCCGCACGGGAATTACCCGCCTGCTGGTATTCGAAGCCAGTCCCTTCAGCCTCTTGGGTACCTCTCCATATTTAAATCATAGCTTTATAATGTTAGCACAGGCGAAACCCTTTTGCAAGGAGTTTTTGATATAAAACAATGGGGCGGCAAAAGTGGGAGAAACCGCGGAAACCTTTTAAAATATGGGCGGGATTTCTTGAAAGTCTTTTGTGAATATTATATAATGAAATGAATATTTATATATAGGAGAGATTCAATGGAAAATTTAGGTCTGAATGAAATACGAGATTTATTCAGAGATTTCTTTGTCAGCAAGGGTCATTACGCCGGAAAGAGTGCTTCTTTGATTCCTCAGAATGACAAGAGTCTTCTGATTATCAACTCGGGAATGGCACCGCTGAAACCGTATTTTGCCGGAGTGGAAACCCCGCCTTCGAAGCGCATGACTACCTGTCAGAAATGCATCCGTACCGGAGACATTGACAATGTCGGAAAGACGGCAAGACACGGTACATTCTTCGAAATGCTGGGCAACTTCAGCTTCGGAGATTACTTTAAAGAGCAGAGTCTCACCTGGGGATGGGAATTCATTACGGAATGGCTCAAGATGCCGAAGGATCGAGTATGGGCAACCGTATATCAGGACGATGACGAAGCCCACGACATCTGGGTTAAATTGGGCATGCCGGAAGATCACATTGTCCGCCTGGGCAAAGACGACAACTTCTGGGAAATCGGTCTGGGGCCTTGCGGTCCTTGCTCCGAAATCTTCTTTGACAGAGGCGAGAAGTACGGCTGCGGCAAACCGGATTGTAAACCGGGCTGCGACTGTGACCGTTATATTGAATTCTGGAACCACGTATTCTCCCAGTTTTCCAAGGAGGAAGACGGAAGCTATTCAGACCTGGCACATAAGAACATTGATACCGGAATGGGACTGGAACGTATGGCCTGCATCATGCAGGGTGTGGACTCCATCTTCGATATCGATACCATCCGCCACATTCTGAATGCGGTAGCTGAGAAGGCCGGAGTGAAGTACGAGCAAGGCAGCGAACAGAACGACATCAGCCTGCGAATTGTTACCGACCACCTGCGATCCATGGTATTCATGATTTCCGATGGAATTCTGCCGAGCAACGAAGGCCGTGGTTACGTGCTTCGGAGACTGATTCGCCGTGCAGCAAGAAACGGAATGATTCTCGGAATCAATCAGGATGACTTCCTGGCAGAATTGGCCGATAAGGTGATTGAGGTATCCGGTGGCGCTTATCCGGAACTGGTGGAGAAGCAGGAATACATCAAGAAAATCATCCGGAACGAAGAATCCCAGTTCTCCAAAACTCTGGCGAACGGGCTCTCCATTCTCAACGATTATATGAGCGATATGGATGCCAAGGGCGAGAAGGTTCTGGCCGGAGAATTGGCATTCAAGCTGTACGATACTTACGGATTCCCAATTGAGCTCACTGAAGAAATCCTGGCAGAGAACGGAAAGACCCCGGATATGGAAGGCTTCCGCCAGAGCATGGCAAACCAGAAGGAAACCGCCAGAGCCGGCCAGAGAGATACCTCGGATGAAGCGTGGAAGGATGCGGGTGCGTACTCCCATCTTCCGGCAACGGAATTCCTGGGTTATACCGAGACCGAAGCAGAGGCAGAGGTTCAGTTCTGCGGTTCCTATGACCGGGATCGCAAATTCCTGATTTTCAACCGCACACCGTTCTATGCAACCAGCGGCGGCCAGCTCCACGACACGGGAATCGTAACGGCAGGTGAAGCGAAGTATCACATCGTGGATGTGGTAAAAGAAAACGGCATCTTCCTCCACGTTGTGGACGCCGAAGACAGCAAAAAAATGGATGCAGTATCCGAAGGCGACCGGGTGACCTTGAAAATCGACTCCGTAAAGCGGAATCGCATTTCCAGAGGGCACAGCGCTACCCACCTGCTGCAGCAGGCGCTTCGGGATGTATTGGGCGACCACGTCATGCAGGCCGGTTCCTATGTGGATGAAAATTACCTGCGATTTGACTTTAACCACTTCGAGGCAATGACGGGAGAAGAAATCCGAAAGGTAGAAGATATTGTCAATGCACACATCGACGAATTCCTGCCGATTCAGATGCAGGAAATGCCGATTGAAGAAGCGAAAAAGATGGGCGCAATGGCCCTGTTCGGTGAAAAATACGGTGACATCGTTCGGGTAGTCAGCATGGGAGACTACAGCGTAGAATTCTGCGGTGGTACCCATTTGGACAACACCGGAAAGATTGGCGCATTCAAGATTACCGCAGAGTATGGCGTGGCTTCCGGCGTTCGACGGGTGGAAGCCGTCACCGGTTCCCAGGTGATTCAGTACCTGGATGCAAAGGCAGCAATTCTGGAAGAAGCTGCGTCGGTATTGAAGACCGGCGAAAAGGATCTTCCCAAAAGAGCGGAACAGCTGCTTCAGGACAACCGGGATCTGGAAAAAGAGCTGAAAGCCTTGAAAGCAGATCAGATTGCCGGCTCCGTGGATGCCATCATTGCTTCGGCAAAGGATGTGAACGGCGTCAAATTGATTACGAAGCGTTTTGACGACACCGATGCGGACCAGCTCCGAGAAATGTCCGACGCGATTAAGGAGCACACCGATAACGTTGTAATGGTATTCGCCGCAGTAAATGACGGAAAGATCATTCTGATTGCATCGGTCAGCGAAGACTTGGTATCCAAGGGATATCACGCCGGAAAAATCATTAAGGAAGTGGCGAAAGTTGCCGGCGGCGGTGGCGGCGGCAAGGCCGGAATGGCACAGGCCGGTGCGAAAGATGCTTCAAAATTGGAAGATGCTTTTGCAAAAGCGGAAGAACTCATTGCGGTTCAGTAAGGAGGTATTGCTATGAGTAAAGATACAGTAGTTTTCGAAGGAATCAACGAACAACAGATGACCAACCGTGAGATTCTGGAAACCATCTACAATGCGCTGCAGGAAAGGAATTACAATGCCATCGACCAGATGGTGGGGTATCTCACATCCGGAGACCCTTCCTACATCACCAGCCACAACAATGCCAGACATCTCATCCTCAAGGTGGATCGAGACGATCTTCTGGAAGAGATTCTCACCAGCTATCTGGGAGTTGAGAAGAAATAATGCGAAAACTAGGACTGGATGTAGGAGATAAGACCATCGGCGTTGCCGTAAGCGACGAATTAGATATCACCGCCCAGGGCGTAACTACCATAGACCGTGTCGGCATTCGAAAGGATGCCGGCAAGGTGATGGATTATGTTCGGGAATACGATTGTGATACCGTGGTAATGGGTCTTCCGATTAATCTAGATGGCTCCGACAGCGTACAGACCGAGAAGGTACGTGAATTCCGAACCATGCTGGAGAACAAGATGCGCAGCTCCGGAATGGCTGACGTCAAGGTGGAATGGCAGGATGAGCGTTTTACCACCGTTATTGCCGAACGGGTGCTGATGGAAGCGAATATGAAGCGGAAATCCCGTAAAGAAGTTGTTGATAAGCAAGCTGCTATTATTATTTTACAGAGTTATATGGACAGGGTGAAAAATGGAAAGTAAAGTCAAAAATCATGATCTGAGTTTTCTCTCTTCCAATGATTACTGGGGCAGAGGCATTATGATCGGCACAAGCGGCCGTCGGATTGCTGTCGCCTATTTTATCATGGGAAGAAGTGAAAACAGTCGAAACCGTTACTTCTATCAGGAAGGGGACAAGGTGGCAATTGCACCGTACGATCCGGCAAAGCTGGAGGACCCGACCTTAATCATCTATTATCCGGTAAAGACCGTTGGAAATCAGCTGATTGTTACCAATGGAGACCAGACGGATACCGTAGAAGAACATCTGAATCAGGGAGGCACTTTCGAATCCGCTCTGCGTACTCGGGAGTTTGAGCCGGACGAACCTCATTTTACCCCTAGAATCAGCGGAATCGTGGATATGACGGATGGCACGTTCAAGATGAGCATCCTGAAGAATATCGACGGTATCGGCAAGGAATGCGGCCGTTATTTCTATGAATATGCGCCGGTGGACGGAACCGCTCGTTTCATCCACACCTATGAGGGGAATGCCACTCCGCTGCCGACATTCGAGGGAGAACCTTGGAAAGTGGAGATTCCGGAGGATTTGGACGTATTCACCGAAACCATCTGGAAGAGCCTCAACGAGGACAACAAGATTTCGCTTTGCACAATGATGATTGATATGGACACCAACGAAAAGGACGTTCGTATTCTGAACAAGAGAATGGGAGACTAGCATGGATAATAAGATGGAATATAAATCGCCGCTTTCTTCAAGATATGCCAGCAAAGAGATGAAGTACATTTTCTCCGAGCAGAAGAAATTCACCACATGGCACGAACTGTGGATTGCCCTGGCAAAGGCAGAGAAAGAGCTGGGACTGAACATCACCCAGGAACAGATTGATGAGATGGTGGAAAATAAGGATATCGTCGACTTTGAGGTGGCGGAAGCCAGAGAAAAAGAAGTTCGTCACGATGTTATGAGCCACGTTTATGCATATGGCAAGCGCTGCCCGAAGGCAGAGCCGATTATCCATCTGGGTGCAACATCCTGCTACGTTGGCGACAACACCGATATTCTTCTCATGAGAGATGCGCTGAAGCTGATTCTGGAGAAAGCCATTCAGGTGGAACTGAACCTTACTCGTTTTGCCATCGAGTACAAAGATTTGCCATGCCTGGGATATACTCACCTGCAGCCGGCACAGCTGACCACGGTGGGCAAGAGAGCGACCCTGTGGATGTACGAACTGGCAATGGATATCGTCGAGCTGGAGCGTCGTCTGGAAGATCTGCGGATGCTGGGTTCCAAGGGAACCACCGGTACTCAGGCAAGCTTTATGGATCTCTTCGAGAATGATGAGGAGAAAGTAAAGAAACTGGATCAGCTGATTGCGGAAGATTTCGGATTTGCCGGATGCGTTCCGGTTTCCGGTCAGACCTACTCCAGAAAGGTGGACTACAACGTGCTTTCCACACTTTCCGGCATCGCTCAGACTGCATCCAAGTTCTCCAACGATATGAGAATTCTTCAGTCCTTCGGAGAGATGGAGGAACCGTTCGAAGAGCACCAAATTGGTTCTTCGGCAATGCCGTACAAGAGAAACCCGATGCGTTCGGAGAGAATCACTTCTCTGGCGCGTTATGTCATGATTGATTCCCTGAACCCGGCAATCACCGCTGCAACTCAGTGGTTCGAAAGAACGCTGGACGATTCTGCCAACAAGAGAATTTCCGTACCGGAAGCGTTCCTGGCAGTGGACGGTATTCTGAACCTGTTCATCAACATCAGCAGCGACATGGTGGTATATCCGAAGGTTATTGAATCCAGAGTGATGGAGAAGCTGCCGTTTATCGCAACCGAGAACATTATGATGGAAGCCGTAAAGAAGGGTGGAAACCGTCAGGAACTCCACGAGAGAATTCGTGTTCACTCTCACGAAGCGACACTTCGCGTGAAGAGAGACGGACTCAGCAACAACCTCATCGAGCTGATTGCCAACGATCCGGACTTCGACCTTTCCGAAGAGGAAATTCGTGCCAGCCTGAATCCTTCCCTGTACGTGGGAAGATGCCCTTCCCAGGTAACCGAGTTCGTTCAGGATGTAATCGATCCAATCGTTCGCAGACATCCGCATGAAAACATCAGCACGGAAATCAACCTGTAGGAATCATATAACACGGATGGAGGAACACAAGCGATGAAACAAATCGAATTGAAATACGGATGCAATCCGAATCAGAAGCCGGCTTTCGTATCCATGAAGGATGACAGCGAACTTCCTTTTGAAGTTCTCAATGGAAGACCGGGATACATCAATCTGCTGGACGCGTTGAACGGCTGGCAGCTGGTAAAAGAAATTCACGAAGCGACCGGCAAAGCGGCTGCTACATCCTTTAAGCATGTCAGCCCAACTTCCGCCGCCATCGGCCGGAAGATGAGCGATCGTCTGAAGAAGGCGTGCTTCGTGGATGACATCGAAGGACTGGATGATTCCGAAATCGCCACTGCGTATGCTCGTGCCAGAGGCACGGATCGCATGAGTTCTTTCGGCGATTTTATCTCCCTCAGCGATGTCTGCGACGCAACCTGTGCGCGGCTCATCAAGAGAGAGGTGTCTGACGGCGTTATCGCTCCGGGATACACGGAAGAAGCGCTGGAGATTCTGAAGCAGAAGAAGAAGGGCAACTACCTGATTCTGCAAATCGATCCGGCTTACGAAGCACCGGAAATGGAAGAGAAGCAGGTATTCGGTGTGACCTTTACACAGAAGCATAACGACTTAAAGATTGAGCCGTCTTGTCTCGAGAACATCGTGACCGAGAACAAGGAGCTGCCGGATGAGGCGAAGGAAGATATGCTGATTGCATTGATTGCACTGAAGTATACTCAGTCCAATTCCGTCGCCTTCGCTTACGACGGTCAGACCATCGGCATCGGTGCGGGACAGCAGTCCAGAGTGCACTGCACCAGACTTGCCGGAAGCAAAGCGGATAACTGGCAGCTGCGCCTCACGGATAAGGTTCTGAACCTCCCGTGGAAAGCCGGAACTCGCCGTCCGAACAAAGATAATTTTATCGATCGATACATCGCAATGGAGGATACGCCGGAAGCAAATGTGGACATCGACTGGACGGAACTTTTCGAGACCAAACCGGAACCGTTTACGCTGGAAGAGAAGCGCCAGCTCCTGGACAAGGTGGACGGCGTGACTTTGGCGTCGGATGCGTTCTTCCCGTTTGCGGATAACATCGACCGGGCGAAGGCCAGCGGTGCCAAATACATTGTACAGCCGGGCGGATCCACCAGAGACGACCTGGTTCTGGAGGCATGCAACAAATACGGAATGGTTATGTGCTATAACGGATTCCGTCTGTTCCACCATTAATATCGAAGAAAATGAACTAAAAAAGCAGCTCTTTTGCAGCTGCTTTTTTCTTAGGAAGAAGAGGAGAATCGCTGATGAACGATTTACAGATTGACTATTTTATGGCAGTGGCAACCAATCTCAGCTTCACGAAAACATCCGAAGAACTTTTCGTGTCTCAACCGGCTATCTCCAAACAGATTTCCCTGATGGAGAAGGAGCTGGGTGTAAAACTGTTCATTCGAAACAACAAGAAGACGACCCTCACGAAAGCAGGCGAACTGTATTACGAATTCTTCCGGGAATATAAAAAGGAACTTCGGGATACCATGTACAAGGCCGCGGCGCTGCAGCAACAGGACCCGGAAGTTATACATGTGGGTTTCATGGAAGGATGGGATTTGGCCGAAATCCTGCCGGAGGTGCTGCGACGGTTCCACGACAAGTATCCCAATACGAGATTGGCCATTGATTGCTGCGGTGTAAAAGAATTAACAACACTTCTTCTTACCGACAATATACAGGTTGCTCTTACAATGAAGAATTCGCTGACGGATTTTAATGAATTGTATCAAAATACGGTGGCGACAACTCAAAAGCTTCTGATTTATTCTCCGGCTAATGAGCATGCCGGAGCTCCGGACGTGAATCCATCGGATTTTCGCCACGAGAAGTTCTTCGCCCCTTGGGAGATTGTAGGAAAGATGATTACCCGGGTGCTTGCGACCTATTGCGAACCTTACGGATTCACTCCGGAAATTGAATTCGTTCACAATAGTGAATCCGTGATTACTTGCGTTCGTAACAACATGGGCGTAGCCATTGTGGACGATTGGGTGTGGTGCATCCACTCTCCAACCCTCCGATACATTGAATTGGAGGCTGTTGATGAGATATGTGTGACCCGAATGAAAGAAGGCGTGAATGAGCAAACATTGTTCCTCACAGAGCTGCTGGAAGATGTGGTAAAATCCCGTCATTCATAATCAAACGGTTATTCAGTACATGATGAAATAAGCATTATACAAAACGTATTATCATGGTTAGAATATAACCATGATAATACGTTTTGTTTTTAACAACCATACAAAATATTGGAGGACGAAAAAATGGTACATAAGAGCAAAAAACTGACCGCTGTGTATGCGCTGATTATGGATTTGCCGCTGAGCATTCTCATTACGCTGATTTCTCTCGTGTTGGCAGGAAATCTCGCCGCACCGATGTTCATCCGTATGGCAATCCTCGCCTATGTCATTACTTTCTTTGTAAACTTTCTCCCGGCACCAAAGTGGGGATTTGATTTCGCCATCAAGCATTCGAAACCGGGAACATTCAAGTTCGGTTTACTGCTGAACCTCGTCGTTGCAGCGGTATTCGTAGTAATTCTGGACCTGATTATGACCGCGGTGGGCGTGCTGGTATTCGGAGGCGGCACCTTCCAGATGTATATCGTTTCCGTTCTGGGAGGATTCGTTCCATGTTATGTTCCGACGCTGATTATCGCAATGCTGTGGAACGGACCGGCCGACAAAATGTCCCGTGCAATCGTTGGTGAACCGATGCCGGAAATCCCGACCAGTTTCTAATGTTGCTTTAAGAAATCACAAAAATATGATACGCTGATTACAGGATGTGCCCGAGGTGTGCATCCTGTATCGTATATGAAAGAGAGGATATTTAAAATGAAAAGACCTGATTTTTATCCGGTACGCAGCCTGATCTATGTAGATTTGGCAAAGGAAGATTACAGAATTCACCTGGAAAACTGGCTCTACAGATACCATATTCCGGACAGCATTTCTCAGTTCGGACCTTACGTATCCAAGTATGCGTTCTATCAAGCTCTGCCGGTTCCGGAAGGCGGCGAGCGTTTCGGTACGGTAAGAATGCAGATGACGGAGCATTACTGGCTGGCAAATCCGAACGATATTCACGAATTCGTACACCACAAGGCATTGACCGAGTATTTCCCGCCGGATGTACTGGTATGGCAGAACAACCTCCCGGACCCGGCAGATGGTAACGGCTCCGCAGACGAAATGAACTTCGAAGGAGACGATGCAAGAGCTACTAAGGGAAATGAAAACCTGGGCACCGTTCCGTTCATATTTGCCTTTATCCCGGTATGGTGGGAAGAGGACTTCAAGGGGGAAGGCAGAACCGTGGAAGACGGTCCGAACTACAGATGGCAGTTCATGGTTCGCTATCCGGATGGTGTCTCCATGGAAGAAGGGGATAAATGGCTGAAGGAAGAATTCATCCCGGCGTACACCGCTCAGGACGAAGTGACACGCTGCCTCTCTAGCAAAATCATCAAGTCCGTCAATGACTGCGAATTCGACCGCGTCGTAGAAATGTGGTTCCCAAGCCCAAGCGCTTGGCAGAAGGCCACAAAGGAAGCGGCTCAGAAGGTAGCAAAACCGGCTTGGGCGGAGACTGAGGATTTCCCATATCTGAAGAAGTCCTATGGAATCTCCGGAATCTTCCTCTCCGACATCGCTCGTTCAGACAATATGACTCAGTACCACGGCTACATCACGATGAGATAGTCCGAGGAGTCGTATGAAGAAAAAAGAAATATTAACACTGGCCCTGCTGGTAGCGATTCTGCCGCCGGCATGGGCCGTGGCTTCTCCTTATATCGGGGTAAAAGTAGGTCCCATCGCGCTGATAGCGGCCGGAATCTACGGCACCAACGGAAATAATTTTAAGGATGCCTTCAAAATCGCAGCAGGTTACCTGGCGGGAGACCTTTGGGGAATCATCAGCTCTCTGATAATGGCTCACACCACCTTAAACGGGGACCTGACTCTGTTTATGACGTTATTCGTGCTGGGCTTCCTGGTGGTGCTCATTTCCCAGTGGCTGCCGAAGGTTTTCTTTATGCCTTCCTGGCTGGCCGGTTGGGCCATCGCCATGCTTACCTTTAATTTAGACACCTCGACTTCATTGTGGAGTCTTGGACTGCAGGTAGGAATTTCCATGCTGGTGGGCGTATACTACGTGGGTGCCCTGATGGATAAGATTCAGCGTGTTATCTGCGGAGCGGATGCACAAAAATAACGATAGCCGACGATATTGGTTTATCGGTCACTCCTTAATACATGAAAAACCGAAGACTGCAGCCATTCGCGAGGATGAGCTGCAGTTTTTCGTATTGGAGGCGCTCTGCGGTTTACCGTAAATAATTATCGTTCGATTCAAGCATAATTCCCTTAGCACAATTGTATTTTGGGTTATAATAACTGTTTTTATATATTTTTTTGTAATATGAACATGATTTTGTGGTATAATGTTTATTAATTTAAAGGCGGTCTGATGGACCGAAAACAGCGTCGGATGGCCGTAATACACAATCAGGAGGAACAATTCATATGGAAATGACAGGTGCACAAGTCGTGGTAGAATGCCTGCTGGAGCAGGGCGTGGATACCGTGTTCGGATATCCCGGCGGCACAATTCTGAATATTTACGATGAACTCTACAAATACCAAGACAAGATTACTCACTACCTTACCGCACACGAGCAGGGAGCGGCGCATGCGGCGGACGGCTATGCCCGATCCACCGGAAAGGTGGGGGTATGTTTGGCCACTTCCGGACCGGGGGCAACCAACCTCACCACCGGAATCGCCACTGCGTATATGGACTCGTCGCCGGTTGTTTTTATCTGCTGCAACGTAGGGCAGAAAATGCTGGGCAAGGATGCTTTCCAGGAGGTGGACATCACCGGTATTTCCATGCCGATTACCAAGACAAACTACCTCGTACGGGATGTGGACAAACTGGCGGATACGGTGAGAGAGGCTTTCGGCATTGCCAGAAGCGGCAGACCGGGACCGGTACTCATCGATATTACGAAGGACGTTACTGCAGCAAAGGTGGATTATGAGCCGATTCCCCAGGAGAAACATTCCAGAACCGGTGCCCTGGGCAAGCTGATTCGCCGTTCCAGCACCAGCAGTTTGCTGAGACCGGAGCCGGATCAGAAGGATATCGATATCCTGGTAGACATGATTAAGGAATCCAAGAAACCGATGCTGATTTGCGGCGGCGGCGTAACCCGAAGCCGAGCTCACGAAGAGTTCCGGGAATTTGCCCGCAAGGTGGATGCGCCGGTGGCCATCACCCTGATGGGTGGCGGTGCCATGGACGGTGCGGATCCGCTGGCAACAGGAATGATTGGCATGCACGGATCCCAGGCATCCAACCGCGGAGTAGACGGCTGCGATCTGCTGATTGCCGTCGGCTGCCGCTTCTCGGACAGGGTGGCATTGAAGCCGGATTCTTTTGCCCGTAACGGAAAAATCGTTCATATCGACATCGACCGGGCCGAAATCAACAAGAACGTTCAGACAGACCACCATATCATCGGCGATGCGAAAATCGTGCTGGAGAGACTGAATGAGAAGGTTCCTCAGTACGACCACAGCGAGTGGAAGGATTACGTATTCTCATTCCCGACCGAGACCAAATACGATCTGGATGAGAACGGCGTAATGACGCCAAAGGAGATTCTGGCTACCATCGAAAGCATGGTTCCGGAGGACACGGTGGTTTCCACCGACGTCGGCGAGCACCAGATGTGGGCGATTCAGCACTTCCACTTCAGCTATCCGGGACAGTTGCTGACTTCCGGCGGATATGGCACCATGGGCTTCGGTCTGGGCGCTGCGCTGGGTGCAAAAGCCGGAAATCCGGAGAAAACGGTCATTCATATCACCGGAGACGGTTCTTTCCGGATGAACTGCAACGAGCTGGCCACCGAAGAATTCTACAAACTGCCGGTAATTACTTTTATTTTCAACAACGGCGTACTGGGTATGGTGCACCAGTGGCAGGATTTGATGTATGATAAGCGTTACAGCCAGACGATTCTGGACCGCGGCCCGAATTTCGTCAAATTGGCGGAGGCCTATGGCATGAAGGGCGCTCGGGTAACCAATATCGAAGAGCTTCAGACAGCGATTACCGAAGCGCTGGAGGAACAGAAAGAGGGCAGAGGATATCTGGTGGATTGTGCGGTTGCAACGGATGAAATGGTTCGGCCGATGGTAAACGGCGGCACCAACATTACAGAATTTCTGCTGAATTAGGGGGTAAAAATAGAATGAATACGACTCAGAATACCGAAAAAATCAGACGCACTTTTTCCGTTCTGGTAGAGAACCGTCCGGGCGTGCTTTCTATTATCAGCCGGCTGTTCTCCCGAAACGGATTTAATATCGATTCCTTTTGCTCCGGCCCGACTACGGACCCTAATCTGACCCGAATCACCATCGAGGTGTATGCGGATGACAATCATGCGAACCTGCTTTTGGCGCAGCTGAACAAGATGGTGCCGGTGTATTCCGCCAAAATGATGGAGCCGGCGAAGACCATCCGCCGAGAGTTCGTGCTGTTCAAATGTGAAGCGAAGGAATATGAAACGCGAAACGAAATCATCCAGATTGGCAATATTTTCCGAGCAACGGTAATCGACGTATCTTCCGACACCTTGACGCTGGCCATGATTGGGGAGGAGAACAAGATTAACGCCCTGCAGGAGTTGCTGGAGCCGTTCAACATCCTGGAACTGGCACGTACCGGCAATCTGGCGATGGAGCGCGGCAAGTATACCATCGACGAGAAGACGAAAGAAAATATTGAGTTCAGTTACGGAAAAAATGTAACGGAATAGTACAACAGAAGAGCTCGAGTCAGTAATGACTTGAGCTCTTTTGGCAATTAAAAGATAGGGAAACAACAACGCATGAATGTACTTTTGATTAACGGAAGCCCAAAGGGCAAAAACAGCAATTCATTAAAGCTTGCGTATAGTTTTATCGAAGGGCTAAAAAGTGAATATGCGAACAACGGAAAAGAGATATCGATAGAGGAACTTCATGTCGCTTCCATGAATATCGACGCGTGTAAGGGATGCTTTACGTGCTGGAAGAAAACGCCCGGAATATGCTGCATAAAGGACGATATGCAGACCGTTATCGACAAGCAGCTGGAAGCGGATATTATCCTCTGGTCTTTTCCGCTGTACTATTTCAGCGTTCCGGGGATCTTAAAGAACCTGATCGATCGTCAGCTTCCCATGAGCCTTCCTTTTATGAGTTCCCGTGAAGACGGATACGGAAGCGGAAGCCACGATTCACGCTACAATATGGAAGGCAAGCGGCACGTGCTAATCTCAACCTGCGGTTTTTACTCGGCAAAAGGAAATTATGACAGCGTTTTGCGGATGTTCGATCATTTCCTCGGCAAGGGAAATTACGAGACAGTATTTTGCGGTCAGGGAGAGTTATTCCGGGTAAAAGAACTTTCCGCAAGAACAGAGGAATATCTTGATGCAGTAAAAGTCGCCGGTGCAGAATACGCTGCAACCGGAATGATATCGGCAAAAACCGATGCCGTTCTCCGCACGCTTTTGTATCCAAGAGATGTGTTTGAAAAGATGGCAGATGCCAGCTGGGGCATCAACCGGACGACCGGAGAAAAAGAACCGGAAGATCTTGTTTTTACCCGGCAGATGGCCGCTCTCTATAACAAAAGCGCGTATGACGGAAAAGAACGAGTGCTTGAGATGCACTTTACCGATTTGAATCATACATATCAAATTCGGCTGGGCAAGGAGGGAAGTGAGGTTGTTGCAGATGACAGCCTTACTTCGACGACTCGCATCGATACGCCTTTTGCGGTATGGTTGGCGATTTCCAGCGGAGAAATCGGCGGTGCCGAGGCATTGGGAAAACAGATGTACACGGTGTCCGGGGATTTTTCGCTGATGATTGATTGGGATAAATTCTTCGGAAGTACGGCTGCAGTCGATAAAGCAGAGACAACAAGTTCGGATACGACGGAACAGAAAAAACCGACTATGGCAGCCATGCTGATTCCATGGATTACCTTTTGGATTGCGGTTTCGATTAATCCGGCACCGGGGGCGGTGATTGCACTGACCGTGGCAGCTGCCATCCCGCTTTTGATGCGAAATCATAAATTGGTAATTTGGGACCGGCTCTCGATATTCGCCGTTGCGATTCTTTCCGCTGCTGCGAATATCACCGGAAACGGGGATATTCCCACAAATGCAGGTTATTTGATATTTGGCTTGTTCTGGCTGATTTCCTGCCTGACAAAAGAACCTTTGTGCGCCGCATATGTAAAATATAGTTATGGCGGTGAAAGCGCACGTCAAAATCCGCTTTTTATGCGGACGAATTATATTCTTGCCGCAGCGTGGGGCTTGTTGTATGTGCTGACAGCAGCATGGACATTTCTGTTTCGAAGCGCCGGAATTGCAAATACAATTATCATTGTAAACAATTTGATTCCGGTGTTGATGGGGTTGTTCACATTGTGGTTTCAGAAATGGTATCCGGCAAGAATGGCCAGAGGAAAGACGAACCGAAAGTGATGATTTTATACAAGAAGAAGTATTGATATCCCAAATAATAAATAGAAGAAGGGAGTATGAGCTTGAAGGAACGCAACTATTCCTAAAAACATAATTATGGGAATAGTTGAATCGGTGATTATATCGAAACTCCGGAACACCATGTTAGATATGGACTGTTCCGGAGTTATTTATTAATGGGAAAGATTTCCTCCGCAGCTGCTGCCGTACCCGGCCGTGCAGCTGTAACACAACGCGCAGGTATGAATCTTTCGAGGCGTAATCTCGCCGGAAGCCAGTTCAGAGATGTGCTGTGCGCCTTCCGGCTTTAATCCCAGTACGTGGTAATATTCGCAGTCATAGAGACAGCCGTCGTAATCCACGTTAATCTGATCACGGCACATCACGCCCGGAATATTGTCCTCATTAAAGTTGTCGGACTGCATTCGGATATAGGAACCCAGTTTTCCCTGATTCCGAAGTTCCCGGCCGAATCGTCCCAACGGAACGTTCCCGATGGCAATGAGATTGGTAAATTCAATTCCGTGTTCCTCCCGGAGCACATCCCGGTACGTGTCTTCCAGCATGATTTCGTTCGGCGGAAGATATGGACCATCCGTGTTGTACACCAAAGTAAGCTTGCGATTTTCATCCTTGCCATAGCCCAATTCATTCAGCTTCCGCAGAATCCGAAGCGTCGGATCAAAGACATCGCTCCCTCGCTGCTTCTCCACTGTTTTCTTTTTATAATACGGAAGAGAACATACAATATGTACGTTGTTCTCTGCGTACACATCGATTAGCGGCGCATATTTTTCATCATTGAGAATCACGATATTGGTACGCACCATAACCTGACCCGTCTTCGATGCTTCCCGAATCAAATAATCCAGATTCGGATTCATCTCCGGAGAGCCGCCGGTGATATCCATCACTTCAAACGGACCGTTTCGGAAAGCGTCTAGACATTGATCCATGGTTTCCTTACTCATCATCTCCGTGCGCTTCGGACCGCATTCCAGGAAACAATGGGTGCAGGAAAGGTTGCATCCGTACCCCACGTTCACCTGCATGGTGGTCAGCTTCTCCTTCGATTCCAGTTCGTCGATACCGCGCACCTGACTCATGATGTCCGGAACATCGTAGCGTTCCTGTTCCTTCTTCAGATCCGAAAGCGTCACCGGAGCCTGATTCCCGACAAATCGTTCCGGATTGACCTCCATGGCCAATTCATCGTACAAGCCGTAGTGAACATCCCGGTTTCCATCCACTTGGAAATATCGGCTAAAACGAGATTTTCGAAGAATTTCCGCCACGTTTCCGCTGATACCTACAGAGCGTTTCCGCAGGAAACGTATTTTTTCGTCGAAATCCATATAGCGTTTGTTTTCCTGCATGGTTCCCAGGTAAGTGGCACTCTCTCCGTAGTTCTCCTCCCGGTCTTCCAAAGCGGAACATTTAAAGGCCCGGACCGTGCAGGAATAGAACTGAGTATCGCCCACCAAACGAGCCACATCGAAATCGTGGGGTTGTATCGGGGTCTGTTCTACGATGTAGTACTTTTGGAATCCGCACTTTTCCATCAATCGACGGAAGTCTTCCAGATACATGGCTCCACCCATGCATTCGCCTCGCATCACCGGATCGTTCTGCACTTCCTTCGGAACTCTCCGGTCGGAGAATACGTCGGAGAAGTACATTTCTCCCCCTTGTTTCAGAATGCGATAGACCTCTCGGAACACTTCCTCCTTGAAAGGAGAAAGGTTGATGACGCAATTGGAAGTCACCACATCCACAGATTCATCTTCAATCCCGATGGATTTCAAATCCTCGATGTATCCCAGATGAAAGGATGTGTTGACCTTGGAATAGCCGAACTTTTCCGCTTGCTTTTTCTGATACTTACGGGCAACCGCCAACTGAGACTCGGTCATGTCTACGCCATGGACATGTCCGTTTTCTCCCACCAGCTTGGAAAGGATGAATACGTCTCGTCCGGTGCCGCAGCCTAAGTCTAAAGCGGTACAGCCCTCCAAGCCCATGGGGATTGGAGAGCCGCAACCGTAGAATTGATTCAGAATATCCTCATCGATTAAAGGAAGAATATCTCGTACGTAACGGGGCGGCGCCGAACTGCAGCAGCAGGCGTTGGTCTTCAAGTCGTCGCTGTTGCCCAGAATAACTCCGTAATATTCTTTTATCTGTTCATGAATTCTGTTGTCCATAGCAATTAATTTCTACCTTCGTCCATCATGCCGAAGCATTCGTTGAAGAACAGCTTAATCTTAACATCGTATTTGTCTGCGATAGCATCAAATGCATCGTCCACGATATCCAGCAGCAGATCCGATTCACATACGGCACGGGCATTTACCACCAGCCGGAGTTTATCGGTTTTTTCCTGCAGCTCCTGGTCGTGGATGATGTCGTAGTCCACGCCAATCAGGCTGAACTTTGCGTAATCCTGATCCTTGCCAACAGCGAAGGTCTTCAGGTGCGGTACGTTTCTCTTGTTGGCAATCAGGCCGTCACGAATTTCATCAATCAGATCATCTACCAGCCGGTTTCCGTCAAACTCGCTGCCATCCTTCGATGTGATGAATACGTTCCGGTTGAACCAGGACATGGTCTTCTCGGCAGAAATGAATTCCGGGCCGCCGTATCCAATATCGGTGATATTTACGCGGCTCTCCGCACTTAGGAGGTAATCCACCAGCGGTTCCAAGCCCTTCTTCTCCTTTGCGGAAATCGCAAATACCGGGATACCCGGACACGCTTCTTCCAGGAACTTCACGTACCGGTCTACTTCCTCGTCGGTCATCAGATCAATCTTGTTAAGAACAACGCAGTCCGCTTCTTTCAGCTGTGCCGCCAGGAGGAATTTCAGCTCTTCCGGCAGATGGATATCTGCCTTCTCCGGCATAATCATCCGCAGTCTTTCCGGATCCGTTATAACGGTGAACGGTGCCAGGGTAAATTCGTCTTTATGATTCTTGTCCAAGTTTCCGTACACGTGATCCAGCGCACCGATACCGCAGCCAGGGATATCCGACATAACGATGTCCCGCGGATTCTGCTTGTTCAGTCTTTCAATTCGCTCAATCAGTGTATCCGGAATATAGCAAATGCAGTTTCCGCCGATTGGAGTTACTTCCACATTCTGACGACCGGAATATTCCGCATCGATGATGTAGTTTGCACCCAAATCGTTGGCGATGATTGCCGCACTCTTGCCGGTGCTGTTGATGTATTCGGTCAGCGCAACCATTGTGGTGGTCTTTCCGGCACCCAGGAAACCGCTTACTACCATGAATCTTTTCTTTTCCATTGAATTCTCCATTTCTACTATATTCTTTCTTGTACAAAAAAAGCAGTAACGTACTTTATTATTATACCCTACTGCCTTTGTTTTTGTTCGAAAACAAGAATTCTTAATATAAATACTATCTATACCAATTCGCGCCATAAAAGAAAAAATCAATAGGCCTAGGCTACCGAGATTTCAAATACTCTACCTCTTCCTTGCTGAGCTTACGATAGGAACCGGTGGCCAGGCGCCCGATTACCAGATTTCCCAAGCCAATACGCTCCAGTTCCTGCACCGGATAACCGAGCGCATCGAACATACGGCGCACCTGTCGATTCTTTCCTTCGTGTATGGTCAAATCCACAATGGTGGAGTTCTTATCGTGGCGCACCAGTTTCGCCTCTGCCTTGGACGTAATAAAGCCGCCGATATCCACGCCGTTTTCCAATTTGCGGATATCGTTCAAGGTAACGGTTCCCGCAGCCCGAACCCGATATGTCTTCGGGAACTCCTTAGACGGATGCATCAGACGATTGGACAAATCCCCGTCATTGGTGAGAATCAGCAGTCCGGAAGTATTGTAATCCAGCCGTCCCACCGGGAAAAGACGAATCCCCTCTGCCTGAACCAGATCCAGTACCGTGGGACGACCTTCCTTATCCATGGTTGTGGTAACATATCCGATTGGTTTATTCAGAAGATAATATACATTCTTGGTTTCCGGTGTAATGACTCTGCCGAAAAGGCGAACCTCATCCCCTTCCTGCACGTCATATCCCGGTTCCTTCAGAACCTTTCCGTTCACGGATACCTTTCCCTTCTGAATCAATTCATCCGCCGCTCTTCGGCTGGCTTCTCCGCACCTCGCAATGTATTTATTAATTCTCATCTATTTTCTCTCCCTCTTCGTCATTCTCGTCGCTGTCAAAATGCATCTCAATCTGGCCGATATAGTCTTCGTCCTCTTCATCGGTCTCCTCATCCGCGGCAGACTTGATTTTGAAGCCTTCAATATCCGGCAGGTCCTTCAAGCTTTCAAACCCGAAGGTTTTGAGAAATTCATCCGTGGTTCCGTACAAATTCGGTCGGCCGATTCCATCGGATTTCCCGCAGACTTCCACCATCTTTCGGTTCATGAGGCCGTCGATTACCCGTTCGCTTTTGATGCCTCGAATGGTATCAATCTCTCCCCGTGTAACCGGCTGACGGTATGCGATGATGGCCAAAACCTCCAGTGCCGCCTGGGACAGACGCTTTACCTTAACCGGGCGGCAGAGTTTCTCGATAAATTGCTCGTTATCCTTCAATGTCACGAATTGGAAGGAATCGTTTATCTCCCGAATTCGGATGCCTCGGCCCTCTTGTTCATATTCATTTTTCAGTTCCCGAAGAAGCTCTCGCACTTCCTTTCGGTCCGTTTCCAGCACCGTTGCTCCGTCATTGACGGACAGTGGTTCGCCCCAGACGAACATCATGGACTCCAGTGCGGACTTCAATTTCTTTCTACTGTACATTTGTTTGATCCTTCGTTCTCTTCGTGATTTCAATTTCGCCATAGACCCGGTCCTGGGTAGCATTCACTTCCTGCATCTTTATCATTTCCAGCAAGGACATAAAGGACAGAGTCCGGTCGTACCGATCCGCATTGGGTGCCAAAAGTTCCGAGAAGGATACGGAATCCTGATTTTTCCATTTCCGTTCCAACATCGATGCCATGGCCGCAATTCGTTCCTCCACGGAGGAGCGATTCCGACGAATGCGTTCATACCGGTTCCGCACTTCCGCCAACCGCTTCTTTTTCTCCAGAAAAGAACGGAAGGTCCGGACAAATTTGTCCGGATCCGTCTTCAGCAGTTCTTCCGGCGAATTGAGATATTCCGAAATATCCTCTGCCGGCTTCGTGTAGATGCCAGAGTATTCTTTCTCCCGGCGCTGCAGCATCTCCGCGATTTTTTTCGTCTGAAGATATTCCGTAAGTCGTTCTGCCAGTTCCGTCCGGGGATCCTCTTCCACAATCATTTCATCCACTTCCGTCACGCGCGGCAAGAGCATCCGGGATTTCAGCCGAATGAGGGCGGCGGCCAGCACAATGAACTCGCTGCCCACCTCCACGTTCAATTCATCCATTTCCTTCAGATAGCCGATATACTGTTCCGTAATTTCCGTCACCCGGATATCGTAGATGTCCATGCGGGCATTTTCCAGCAGATACAAGAGTAAGTCAAAAGGTCCCTCAAACTGATCGATTCTCACTTTATACATGGGAGTCCTCCATTATCTTCCGCAGGGATTCGCTGTACGGCGGGCGGGCAATCCCCTTCTCCGTCACTACGGCCGTGATGTACTTATGATCCGTCACATCGAACGCCGGGTTGTAAAAGGAGACATCGGCCGGTGCCATCGGCTCCCGATACCACATGGTTCGGATTTCTTCCCCGTCACGGCACTCAATCGGAACATCCTCTCCCGTATGCGCATCCATATCAATCGTAGATGTGGGAACGAACATGTAGAACGGGATTCCGTATTCCTTGGCCAGAATCGCCAGGCCGGATGTACCAATCTTATTTGCACCGTCACCGTTGGCCGCCATGCGGTCGCAGCCGGTAACAATCGCGTCGATTCGGCCTTCCTTCATCACCAGGGAAGCCATATTATCGCAGATTACCGTAACATCCACATCGGATTGGTGCAGTTCCCAGGCGGTAAGACGCGCACCTTGAAGAAGCGGCCGAGTTTCATCGGCATACACGTGAAAGTTATATCCCCGCTCTTGTCCCAGATGAATCGGTCCCAGCGCCGTTCCGTATCCGGTCGTTGCGAGACCGCCTGCATTGCAGTGGGTTAGGATGCCCATCTCCGGCTTCAGTAAAGACAGCCCGAATTCCGCAATCCGCCGGCAGGATTCCAATTCTTTATTGTGAATGGCGATGGCTTCCTCCAATAGTTTCTGAAGAATATCCACCTCCGATGTGCCGGCATCTCGAAGCGCTTCGTATACTTTCAACTGACGCTTCACGGCATATGCCAAATTTACCGCCGTCGGTCTGGACTGCATAAGAAATTCTCCGTCCTGTTCCAAGCCTCCGATGTGTCCGCTTTGATTCAGGTCGTTCTTCGCTGCGATATACATTCCGTATCCGGCGGCGACCCCGATTGCCGGCGCGCCCCGGACCGCCAAATCCTTGATGGCATCGTACACATCTTCCACCGTTGCGGCTTCCAGATATTCCATATGATTGGGCAGCTTCCGCTGATCCAGCAGAAACAACCGATTGTCTTCCAGCCGAACCGGCTCGTAATTGTTGTTCATCATCTATTTAAAATAAATCTCCTTCAAATATAATCCCTGTGGGGGTGCGGTAAATCCCGCCAACTGTCGGTCTCTTCCGTCCAGAATGCACCGGATTTCATCCGGTGTTCTTTTTCCCGTGCCCACTTCCACCAGTGTGCCCACCATAATTCGCACCATATTGTACAGAAAGCCGTCTCCCGTCACCTCGATGACGGTGCGGTCTCCTTCCTCCTCGATGGTTAGATTGGATATGGTTCGCACAGTGGTTTCCCGTGGATTCCCGCCGGACGCCTCGAAGGATTTAAAGTCATGGGTTCCTACGATGAATCTCGCTCCTTCCCGCATCGCCGCATGATCCAGCGAATCCGCCAGCTGAAAGGCCATGTTCCGCCGAAAAATATCCCCATTTCGCTCGATAATATACCGATAGGTCTTTCCGCGGCAGGAAAAACGAGCATGAAAATCCGGCGGCATCTCCCGAGCCTCCAAAATCCGTATATCCCCCGGCGCACCGCTGCGGCCAATGCCTCCGGCCCCGAAACGCTTGTTCAGAATAAAGGGCAGTTTCTCCGTTGGCAGTGGAAAATCCCACACAAAAGAAGCACACTGCCCCAAAGCGTGTACTCCTCGATCGGTTCGGCTGGTCCCGTTGATTGAAATCTCCCGGCCCGCGAGGTATTGGAGAACATGTTCGATTTCTCCCTGCACCGTTCGCTGCCCGGGCTGACGCTGCCAGCCACGGAAATTCGTTCCGTCGTATTGTATTTTTAATAGAATATTCTTTTCCATACGTTTATTATATCGTAAATTAGAAAATAATAAAAGAAATCACGTCCCACAAAAACAAAAAATAGACCGTCAATGCGGCGAATCCGTACGGAATCAACGGAAGGGTCTGATTTTTTTTAAGACGCTTTCGAAGTGCAAGTATCAATGCATGAA
>ERZ1034973.23-NODE-23-length-96241-cov-14.963675_pt1 | contig 96241 bp, 79 predicted proteins | sample MGYA00520686_ERZ1034973 | MGnify/ENA primary metagenome ERZ1034973 (study PRJEB33766, sample SAMN09781775) | gut metagenome | biome: gut microbiome | host: Homo sapiens | place: Madagascar | study: EMG produced TPA metagenomics assembly of the PRJNA485056 data set...
AGAAAAACGCTTCTGGAGTGCTGACCAAAAGCGTTTTGTCTACAGTCTGAAAGGAGCTGTAATACAGCTCCTTTTTCAATGCTCTTATGCAATCGCTTTATCCGTTTTTTCAATCAAAATCGAATTTGGTGTAACGCTCATACATAGCGCCATAACGGAATCTTGCCATTTCATTCTTCTGAAGGACATCTTCTTCGGAACCTCTGTACTGACAACGCAGACAGTAATATTCCTTCTTATCCTTATCGTAGAACATATCCATATCGATATCTCTCATGAAGCAAGAGGGACATCTGTAGTTTAATTTGCCTTTTCCAGCTTGAGCCATGTTGCAACGACCTCCTTATCCTTGATCTTGGAATTGTAACCCAGTGTAAGCATCGGGGAGAATGCGTATCCTTCCTTCACGTATCCGACAGCGCCTTCTGCGTTGGTGCTCATGGATACTGCGGTCTCGATCTGAGGGATCACCGCTCTTACTTCGTCAGCGTCTGCCTTCTCCATCTCACGGCACTTGTACTCGTAATCCAGAGTCTCTACCTCGTCACCCTTCTTGGTGCTTAAGGTGATACCCAGCATATCCTCGGAATACTCTGTGGTACCGTAGCAGGCTACGATATACTCGTTCAGTTCTACTTCAGCGTTCGGATCGCTCATCTCCAGGATCTTACGCTCGATCTTGATCGCAGAGCTGCCTTCCTCGAAGGAAACGATGGTCTGTAATTTTACAGTCAGATCATAGAACTCGATGTCTACGGGATCCAGTGTCAGGATTCTGGTGCTGCCTTCCTGCGAGAAATGAGCCTTGGTACGGCACAGGCACAGATCTACTTCTTCACCGTTGTGTTTTAACTTGGCACTTCTTACGGTACCTTCTCCTGCATAGTGGGTGAAGTAACCTGCACGGTACTTCTCCTGGATCAGGAAAGGATAGGATGCATCGGTCACATGCTTGGTACCGATACCTACCGGCCACTCCAGCTTAGCAGCGTAAGGACGCAGGTCAACGATAGCACCGCCCTGATCCATATTTACGCAGGCACGCATGAAAGGATCGCAATACCAGAACAACTGCTTATCGGAGCCATACAGGATATCTCTCCACAGAGCACACTCGGGCTCGGTGTAGGTCTTCTTCTGACGATAATAATCAGCGAACTCCGCCATGGTCATATCGGTAAGCTTGCCTTCCTTTTTCAGGTCGCCATAGTACTTCATACCGTCTTCATAGCTCTTCTTCAGCAGTTCGTAAGGTTGCTCCCAACGACCCATTTTGTTCAGCCAGCCGGGTCCTACGAACATCATGTTGTATGCGTATCCGTTGTTGTATTTCTCCAGGGAACGATACTGGTCGATCAGGTTGTACAGGTAAGGGTACTCCCAGGTCTTGGTGTCATAGATCATACCACGCAGTACGTTCTGGGGATGGGTTCCGAAATTGGAGCCGTTACCGTCATAACATGCCAGCAGGTCTCTGGACAGATGGGGGATCGCTACAATACCGCTGTCCTCTGCCTCATTGGCTGCTGGTGCATGGGTGTTCTGCTTGGAAGGGATCCAGGGTGCCCAGGGGCCGCCATCCATGAAGGTATACCAGGAGTTGTTGCAGGTATGATATGCCTTGGGGCCTTCTTCCCAACAGGTTGCTACCGCACATTTTACGGTAGGATAGGTTGCTTTAATATAATTGGTCAGATCTGCATCCATGTAGTAAGATCCGGTGGATTCAGGATAGAATCCGAACTTCTCATGGAACTTTCCGAACACATCATCCACGATAGACTTTTTGTCTTCCATGGAGAACATCCAGATACAGAAATCCTTGGTCTTGTACTTTTCACGGAACTCTGTGCAGGGCAGTCCCAACAGAGACAGTGCGATCTCATCGCCGTACTTCTCGTGATCTGCCTTAGCCAGTGCTACCGCTTCGTCATTGAACAGGGAAGCATAGGTCATCTGAATGGTGGTTTTCAAACCATTCTTGTGCGCAGTTTCCTGCTGAAACTTGAAAATATCCAGAGACTCTGTCAACAGTGCTTTTCTGCCCAGATCCTCTTCTTTGCCGTGTCCGGTTACTTTTTCCGCATACTCGGGAACCATCTCCGGACGGTGAATGATATTCACAATAAACTTATCCATCTTTTCCTCCATCTCGCCGTTAGGCATCTTATATTACTTCTGAAAGTCTCTGATCACTTTCAATGCGGGTAGTGCATTTCCATCATAATCGAACAGTGCCTGATTGGCCCATTCGTTTCCCCCGGGACCGGGATCCTGAATATACTTCAGGGACTCCTCGTTGGCCCAGCCACAGCCGGGCACCGGGATCCATGCCGGCTCCCAGTAATAGAAGCCTTTTCCTCTGCCATCCGGGACCTGCGCAATGCGTTCCATGACCTTCTGCATGAATGAAGCCTGTCCTTCCGGTGTCATAGGATACTCTACCGCCTCCGCAAGGTGGGGCTTGGTCGCCATGCCCTTGCGCTCTTTGGGTGCGAGCTTCTCTCTGTCCGCATAGTCTTCCATGGTAAATCCCATGGAAACCTCCGCTACAATGACATCCTTCTGATATCTCTGTGAGAGATCATTCATATTATTAGTCAGATCATCAATGGTTCCATGCCAGAAGGGATAATAGGACAATCCGATGACATCGAAGTCCTCTCCTCTCTGTACATAGGCATCAAACCATTCTCTGCAGCGGGCATTGTTGCCGCCACAGTCCAGATGAAGCATCACTCTGCTGTCCGGGGATACCTCTCGCACCGCACGGATGCCCGCGCTGATGAATCTTGCAATATTGTCAACGTTGTCCCATTTTCCATGGGGCCACATCAGACCATTGGTGATCTCATTTCCCACCTGTACCATCTCCGGAAGCAGATCGAGACGCTTTAACTTCAAAAGCACATCCTTTGTGTAGTCATACACATGCTTCTCCAGTGCATCCGCGTCGGCATACGCCCACTCCTTGGGAGGGAACTGTTTGCCGGGATCTGCCCAGAAATCACTATAATGCAGATCCAACAGATAGCTGTAACCCAGCTTTTTACCGGCAGAAGCCAGTGCCACCAGCTTGGTGAAATCGCTGGTACCGGCACTGTAAGGCTTGCCGTCCTCACTGTAAGGATCATTCCAGAGACGGATGCGCAGAGAGTTGGCACCGTATTTTTTCAGGATCTCCAGTGCGTCCCCCTCTTTGCCTTCGTCATAAAACCTTGCACCGAGAGCTGCCTCCTCCGGCAGACTCGATACATCCATACCTTTGATAAATTTATCCATAAATTTAATTCTTTGTCTCCATGTCATACGTTTATCCTAAAGAATCCATTCCATGAATTCTCCCAGGTTAAACTGCCGAAGCAGTTTAACCTTTCACGGCACCACCGGTAATACCTTCCACATAGAACTTCTGCATGATGACAAACAATACAGAGATGGGAATGGATACCAGTACACCGCCTGCACAGAACTGACCAAAGTAAGTGTTGATCAGGCTCTTATCCAGCATATTGTACAGACCGATGGCAACGGTCCACTGCGAAGAAATACCGGAATTTAACAACAGCTTTGCATATACGAAATCCATCCAGGGGGACAGGAAGGAGCTGATAACGGTATACACAATGATGGGACGGCTCATGGGGATAACAACCTTCCAGAAGATCGTAGCCTCACTGGCTCCATCCAGATAAGCGGCCTCACGCAGGGAATTCGGGATCGTATCGAAGAAGCCCTTTGCGATCAGGTAACCCAGACCGGAACCGGCAGAATATACCAGGATCAGTCCGAGGTGCGTGTTGGTCAGGTTCAGGGTCTTCAGGATAAAATATACTGCGATCATGGACAATACACCGGGGAACAGATTCACAATAACTGCAGCGTTCATCAGCGGCTTACGTGCCGGGAAACGCATGCAGGAGGTCGCATAGGCCACCATCAGTACAAACGCAGTAGAGATCACACATACCACACATGCAATGATGAAGGTGTTCTTGAACCAGTTCGGGAACTGTGCCACACTGTCTGCGGAAAACAACAGGTTCTTATAATTGACCAGGCTCCATTCCTTCGGGAAAAAGGTGCTGGTATTCATGCCGGTATATGCACTGAAGGAGGTGACCACCAGCCATACGATGGGCACCAGCCAGACAAATGCCAAAAACGCCAGTAACAGGTTATGTAATAAAGTCTTAATAAATCTCTTCATTAACGGAACGCCTCCTCTCTGTCACCCTTCAGGAATCTGCTGAAGGCAATGAGGGTAAATACCGCACAAAGGATAAACACGATAATACCGATGGTGGATGCCATCTTGTAGTTGTAATAACTCTGTGTCAGGTTGAACAGCCAGGTGATCAGCAGGTCCACTTCCTTCGCCTGGGAGTTCGCCATGGCCTGATTGGTGGTGGTATATACACCCTGGGTCAACAGATAGATTACGTTAAAGTTATTAATATTCTTGACAAAATCCGTTACCAGAGAAGGTCCGGTGACGAACAGCATATACGGCATGGTGATGTGAATAAAGCTCTGCATCGGAGTAGCGCCGTCGATCTTCGCACTCTCCAGCTGATCAGAAGGAATATTCATCAGCACGCCGGTGGCGATCAGCATCTGATAAGGAACACCGATCCAGATATTGATCAGGATGATCATGACGTGTGCCCATCCGGGAGCGGACAGGAACGGAATGTAGCTGGTACTGATTGCTCCGATATCTCTCAGCCACTGGGTAATACCCGCATTGGCACAGACTGTGTTCATGATACCGTTATTAGCGAAGAAGTTACGTACCAGAAGCAGGGAAACGAACTGGGGAACTGCGATCGTTACAATGAACAGAGTTCTCCACAGCTTCGGCAGCTTTGTTCTCTTATTATTGATCAGCAAGGACAACAGGATACCACCCAGGTAAGTGGTAAAAGTTGCGAACAGTGCCCATACCAGTGTCCAGATCAAAATCTTGCGGAAAGCATAACCGAAGGTAATGGTCATTCCACCGTTGGAGAACAGATTCTTGAAATTGGCAAATCCCACCCATGTAAACAGTGCGGACGGAGGCATATGTCCCTGATCATAGTTCGTAAATGCAACAGCGATCAGGATCAGCAGAGGAATGATCGTGAAAATAACGACACCCATGACAGGAAGTGCCAGCAGTGTGATATAGAATTTGTCATTCTTGAACTGCTGCAAGTCTTCTACAAACGTATTGATATGTTCTCCTGCCTGTGCTTTTTTCTGAAGTCGGTAAACAGTCACTTCATTCTTAAGCCAGATCACCAGGAACGTGAACCAGATAACAAATGAAACTACGGAGAATAACAGGATCATAAACGAGTTGTCATAATCGTTGAATTCATTCTGCATGGTTACAATGTTGAAAACCGTCTCCTGCTGAACAGTTCCCAAAGTTCCAAAATCACGTACATACTCTGTGGCAAAGCCAAATGTAAATACAATGACTGCCACTTCGAGCAGAGTCATTAAAATACCTTTGATAATTTGTTTTCTGCGGATATATCCTGCTCCCATCCAGACCAGGGATAATTTTACGAACAGATCTCCTTTTACAACTGCTTCACCGAACTCCTTGAAGAATCCGCCGATTCCGCTCTTTTTCTTCTTCATTCTCTGCCCTCTCCTTTCTTCATATTAATATAAAATTTTAGTAACTATTCCGAACACCTTCCCGCGCTCATCTGATTAGTTACATAACCCGGCAGGCAGGAGTCGAACCCGCTTACCGGAAACGTTTCCTGTAAAAAAGGCATCCATCCACTACGTATTATTGTTCATAGCTTCAGGACGCCTTTCTATTCTCTGTATTCGTTCTGCACCAGAACGTTTTCATCATTCATTTGTCACAGAACTGGAACAGATCATCTCCCCAAACTTATTCAGCGGGTACGGAAACACCTTCTACCAGCTCATCCAGTGCTGCCTGGATACCAGCTTCATCATCAGCCTTCAGCTGACCCTGAGCTACTTTCTCACCGAAGGTAGCAGCGGGATCCCAGTACTTACCACCAACAATCTGAACTACACCATAAGCGGACTGCTCAGACAGAGCTGCAATAGCGGTATTGGAAGAAACTTCCTCGGAACCTGCTACGTTGATATTGGAAGGTCCGATCTCTCTCTCTGCGAAACGTACTGCCTGGTTGTCTTCGTTGGTGATCCAGTCAGCCAGCAGAGTTGCCCAACCTGCATTTGCAGAATACTTGTTAACACCTACCAGCTTGAAGCCTGCTACGGAACCCTGCTGGATCTGCTTGTCACCACAGGTATAAGTAGGAAGCTTGGTAGCTGCGTAGCCATCACCGAAAGCGGTCTGAGCTGCGGTTGCATCCCAGGTACCGGAAACTACTGCACACAGGTCGCCGGAAGCGATCTGGTTAGATACGTCACCATCAGCGATCGGAAGGAATGCGCTGTTGCCGGCAATACCCAGCATAGACTGTACTACCTGTACACCGGTAACGCCATCAGCGCTGGTGCCGTTCCAGTCCATAGCAGTGCTGCCGTCATCATTCAGTGCAGTAGTGAAGCCTGCACCATAGAAGAAGGAAGCGTTATACCAACCGGAAGCAAGAGTCATACCAACCTTCTTGCCAGCCTTATCAGCTGCTGCAAGTAAGGTATCCCAGGTCTGTGCATCTTCGGGAGTTACTAACTCGGAATTGTAATATAAGAAGTAACCGTTATCAGCACTCATAGGGAATGCATACAGTGTGCCGTCCTTGGTTGCTGCGTCTACAGAACCGGGAGCATTTGCGCTCTTAACATCAGCTACACTCTTACCTGCGTAAGTTTCCAGAGCTGCGTCCATCTCATCAACAGACTGCAGAGCACCTGCATTTACCAGATCGATCAGCTGATCAGATGCGAAAGAATACACATCAGCAGCAGCCTCAATATCGGCTAAAACTGTATCCTTAGCTGTGGACTCAGACTCGGTACCAAGCTGGATATCGAAGTTTGCATAATCTGCATAGTGCTCCTTGAAGGAATCGATCATGCCCTGTAACATGGTCTGATCTTCCTCAGCACCCCAGATTCTCAGGGAAACGTCCTGCTTCTCAGCGGGAGCGGTCTGTGCAGCCTCGGTAGAAGCTGCGGTGGTAGCAGCGGCATCAGTGCTGGTATTGGAAGCATCAGAGTTTCCACAAGCTACCAGAGAGAATGCCATAGTCAGTGACATTGCTAAAGCGACTAACTTTTTCATTTTGTTATCCTCCTGTTTTGTTTTGCAAGTTTGTGCGTATTGCGCAACCGCTTGTCTACGATAATAGTTTAGCAACATTTCCTTATGTTGTCAATTTATAATAATGACTGATATTGCAGCTCAAAATTGTGCATTTTGCACAATCATCTTTTGGAACCCTTGATTTTACTGGGTTTTCAGCACATCCTGTTTTTTGAAATAAATGCTTTTTTTATAATTTTTTTGAGCAAAATCGAGGAAAACGTTTTTCCAAATTATGATTTTCACACTCCAACTCACCCTTTTGTAGACTCCTTCAGGATGATCTCATAGTCCAAAAGTGTTTTGTCCGGTACTGTTTTGCCATGGATCATATCCAACAGCACCTGGCAGGATCTTCTGCCCAGCTCTGTGATATTGAATTTCAAAGATGTGATCGTAACAGGATAATTTTCCAGAATGCGGCTGTAATGACAGGATGCCACCTTCATCTGGTCCGGGATTCTCACGCCCATGCGGGCAAGCTTTCTGACCACTTCATCACAGATGTAGTCATCCTGGCACAGAATGCACTCCACGCCGCTGTTTTTCAGCTCTTCCACCGCTTTTTCCACCATAGCCCTGCTGCTTAGATCCGTGTAGACCAGGTCCTGGTTCAGCTTCCGTTTTCCCTTGCGGTAGGCTTCCTCATATCCCTGATACCTGCAGCGGTTTACCATCTGGTCCATATTGCTACCCAGATAGGCAATATTCTGGATTCCCTTAGCAAACAGCACTGTCACAAGCTCCTTACAGGCTCCCACATTATCATGGTCTACCTGTACCACATCATCATCCGGAAATTTCCCCACTGCCACGAAGGGAATCTGCTTTTGTTTCAGAAATTTCACATAATTGTCGTTCTCATAAGTCCTGGTAAGGATCATTCCGTCCACTTTACGGTTTTTAATCAGACGCTCCAGTGGTTTGGTATCGTTTCCGTTCGTGGTTACCACAATAATGTCATAATCATTAGCCTGTGCCACCTCTTCCACTCCATACATACAGGTATGGAAGAAAGGCATATCCACCAGAGTATTCACTTCCGGAAGGATGATCGCGATATTATTGGTCCTGGACTGTGCCAGGCTCTGTGCCGCCGCATTTGGATAAAATCCGTGTTCTTCGATATAATCAAGGATCCGGTCCCTCGTAGCCGCGCCGATACGCCCTTTCCCTGAGATAGCCCTGGATACGGTGCTGGCAGATACCCCCAGTTCTCTTGCCACATCATGGATCGTCATAGTCTTGTCGTTACCGGAATTGTTGTTCATCTCATTCACCCCATTCTCTGCGCAATTTATCTTTTTCACTTCTTCGAGATACAGATCATAAAGCGCAAGCGATTGTTCATACTCATAGTATCATTTTCACGAAAGGCATTCAATGCGCCTTTTTACACAAATTGACCATCCATTTCTATACAATAGTAACAAAACAGGGGGATTCTTGATGTTATTTCATCTGTTTTTCTTCCTTCCGGTTCCGGAACTGTTTCCAATGCGCAACTAATATCGTTCATTCTGTTGTTCCCGTCTGTGGCAGGCTGTCTGCCACGCACAGTCTGCCATATCCCACCCGGTCGTTGGGATATTCCCTCTCTCCCCTTAAGGGTCTGGCACCTTTTCTGAGATATGCCTTGATTTTTTCGCCGTAGAGGAAGGGGTCATTTCCCTGCACGATCCCCCATTCCATCAGAAGCGCCGCGGCACCGCTGACAATCGGTGTGGCGAAAGAAGTTCCCGTAACAGGGAGAAAACTGCCATAAACATCCGGAGCCTGGATATTTACACCGGGAGCCACAAGATCCGGCTTGGTCAGTCCTGCTGCCGTCACACCGATGGTACGGGTGCTGTCGGCATAACCCCTGCCGGAGAAATCCGCATAGGTATCATAGACCGGATCGTAAGCCCCCACGGTGATCACCTTCGCTGCGGTAGACGGAATGGTCAGTGTCACCTGGGGTGTTGCACGGTAGAATCCGGTACTCTCCCCGATTCCGCTTCCCGCTGGGAGATACAGATAATATTGTCCTGTCACGGTCACTACCGGTTCCAGCCGGATCGTCCAGATCCCTGCATTGATGTAGCTTCCCTCTGCCGGGATCATGTCCAGATAGATTTCCTGTGCCACCGCATAGGGCAGAGGTTCTCCCAGATAAACCAGTATTCTGGTCTGTTCCAATTCCAGCGTGTATTTTCCTCCCTGGATATTTGTGGACAATTCTGCTTCCTCACCTCCCGGGGCCTGCAGTCTTATCCGGAACACATCGCTGTAATTTTTCCATAGCTGTATATTCAGGTTTCTCTCATAATTTCCCACAGCCAGTTCCACGCGGCTGTCTCTCGTTATATTCCCAGCGAAATGCCCTCTTGCCGCACCCTCATTACCACTGCCCACACAGATCACGGTTTTGCCGATCTCGGAGGCATTGTCCAGAAAACGCTCCAACAGAGAGCTTCCGTCATGGGAACCATAGCTGTTGCCAAAGCTTAGATTGATGACAAGTGGCATATTCAACTGTCCGGCTTTCCGCAGTGCATAGGTCACTCCACGCAGAATTTCGGTTGTACGGGGGAATCCTTCTTCTGTGCCCCCGCTATTTCCCGGCAATCCCAGCTTCACCACGATCAGTTCCGCCTCGGGGGCCGCCCCGGTATAGAAACCACCTACACTTTTCCCGGCGGCGATCCCCGCCACCGCGGTTCCATGTCCGGACAGGTCTCTGCTGGGAATCCGGCGGTAACGATCCAATGCAGGCATCTGTAATGCCGCATTTATTTCCTCCGCGGTATATTCCGTCCCAAAGGCAAATCCATCCGGCATTTTTCCATATCCCACATTACCTGTTTTCTCCGGCACTGTCCGATCCTGTGGCAGCGTCCGATCCATGAGGACTGTCTGGTCCCATAGATAACGTATCCTCGTACTGCCATCTGCCTTCCGGAACACCTCCAGATCCCAGGTGATCCCGGAATCCAGTACAGCCAAAAGAACGCCCCTTCCCTTCAGAAAAGGCGTTCTCATAGTGACCGGTGGAAAACAGGATGTCCCCGCAGAAAACGTCTGTCCATAATAAAACCGCTTGGGTTTTTCCACATACTCGATCTCCGGGGTATCCGATACCGTATCCACCAGTGCCTCCGGCACCGTAAGGATCGCATATCCGGCGATCAATTCCTCCACCACAATATTCTGTTCCCGCAGTCTGTCCAGACTGCCGTGATATTTTACGATCAGCTCCCAGCTGCGGATCTCCGCGCTGTAACCGACATTCAGACTCTCTGTCTGTTCTCGTTCTTCCTCCGGGGTCTCTAATGCAAGGTTCAGGATGTTTTCCAGCTTCTGGTCCATCACAATTTCCGTCCTTGGTCCTGTATTTCCTACATCGTATGCAGACGATACAAAACTATTCACGAAAGTCCGGAGTAATCTTCCACTCTTCTACGATTCCTTCGGGATCTGTCCGTCCACATGCAGGATATGGTTGATCAGCCAGTCCGTCAGGTAATTCAGAATATCCATGATCTGTTCATCCTGTTCCGCCTGATTTCCTTCATCCTTCTCATGCTGATCTATAAACTCATCCAGTTTCTTGATAAATTCCTGATGCTGGATCTTCTGGGTAAAAATCTTTTTGTACTGAATGGATTCCATATACGCTTCTTCATCTGTAAAATGTTTTACGGTATAATCACGCAGTTTTTCCAGAATTGCATCGATCTTGTCATACTTATCCGGTGTAAACTCCTCCTGCAGCAGCTCGTAAGCCTCATTGGCATAGTCAAACAGCTGCTTATGCTCCTGATCGATCATATCAATTCCAATATAGTATTCCGGTTTCATTTCAAACATAACTTCAACCTTCTTTCGTATTTTTTCGGATCCTTTTTGGATCATTTCTTGATTCTTTCTTTGAATCTTTTTTTCATTCTAACTATGCACTTTTCGGCCAAAGCTTTCAATGCTTTTTATACTTTTTTAATGATTTTCCGGGATAATTCATCATTCGCCCCAGAATTTTTTCAGCGCCCGCACTGCATATTCTGTATCCATCATGCCCGCAGTCTCCACCGCGGAATGCATGGCCAGCTGGGGCAGTCCGATGTCCACGCTGGACACCGATACATGTGCCGTGGAAATATTACCGAGAGTGGAACCACCTGCGATATCCGAACGGTTGGCATAGGTCTGGTAAGGCACCTTTGCCCGTTCACAGTAATCCTTCATTTTTGCAGCTGAGATACCATCTGTAGTATATTTCTGGCTTCCGTGGAATTTGATGACGATTCCACCGTTTAAGTAAGGTCTGTTCGTAGGATCCGCCTTCTCCGGATGGTTGGGATGTACCGCATGGGCATTGTCCGCAGAGATCAGGAAGCTATCTGCGATCCAGCGCAGATACGTGCTGTGATCTGCCAAAAGCCCCTCCGTAATTCTGTCCAACGTATCCGCAAGGAACGTGGAATCTGCACCCTGTCTGGTACCGCTTCCCACCTCTTCATTATCAAATACCGCGCAGATATTGATATATTCCACAGGTGTACTCTCCGTAAAAGCTTTGGTCAGCGCAAAGGCGCTCTGCAGATCATCCAGTCTCGGAGCCAGGACAAATTCACCCTTTGCTCCTAAGAATCTTCCTTCCTGTCTGGTATACAGGAACAGGTCTTCCCCGAGAATCGCTTCCGCATCCACGCCTGCGGCCTCTGCTGCCAGTCCAAGCAGCGCAGGCTTCTCCAGTGATCCGTCAGCGGTCTCAGATGCCCCTGCGGCATCGGTATCAAATGCTACATCCGCAAACAGTGGGAGCATATCTACCTGAGGATTGTACTCCACACCTTTGTTCATCTCCCGGTTCATATGGATCGCTACATTTGGGATCACGCAGAGATCCCGGTCAATATTGACCAGTCTGCTCTGGATGCCATCCGTTCCGCGCACCGCCAGTCTGCCTGCTACGGAGAGCGGTCTGTCCATCCAGGTGGAAAGGATCATGCCGCCGTATTTCTCGGTATTCAGTCGCATATAGTGATCTTCTACCGTAAGTTCCGGTTTTTCCTTCACCTTAAAGCATGGGGAATCGCTATGTGCCGCTGCCATATGAAACCCTTTCACAGTTCCCGTAGGAACAGCAAAAGCGATCACAGAAGAATCATTGCGCTCCATGTAATATTTTCCACCCTTCACAAGCTTCCATTCCTCGTTTTCCCGCAGTCTGACATATCCTGCCTCTTCCAGCATTGCTCCGATATTGGCAACCGCATGAAAACAGGTGGGGCTTTTCTCTATAAAATCCAGCATTTCTTTCGCTGTCTTCTGAAAATCATTCATGTTAATCGTCCAGTCCTTCCGCTGCCCACTAACGGCAGACACCTTTCCCTAGCGTTCCGCGCGCATGGGATTATTGAGGAAATCCTCATAGGTCAGGCGGATACCGTCTTCCAGCTCCGTCGTATAATGATAGCCGAGGCTCTCCAGCTTGCTGACATCTAAAAGCTTTCTGGGGGTTCCGTCAGGCTTACTTGGATCCCATTTGATCTCTCCGGTATAGCCTACAACCTTTGCCACCAGCTCTGTCAGCTCCCGGATGGTCAGTTCCTTGCCGGTTCCCAGATTCACGGTCTCATTGCCGCTGTAAGTATTCATCAGATAAACACAGGCATCCGCCAGATCATCCACATAGAGGAACTCACGCAGGGGAGTTCCGGTACCCCAGCAGACCACTTCCTTCGCGCCGGACACCTTCGCCTCATGGAAACGGCGGATCAATGCCGGGAGCACATGGCTGTGAGTCGGATGATAGTTGTCGTTGGGTCCGTACAGGTTCGTAGGCATAACACTGATATAGTCGGTTCCGTACTGTCTGTTCAGAAACTCACAGTACTTCAGACCGGAGATCTTCGCCAGTGCATAAGCCTCATTGGTCTTCTCCAGTTCAGAAGTCAGCAGGCAGCTCTCCTTCATAGGCTGCGGTGCCATACGGGGATAGATGCAGCTGCTGCCCAGAAACATCAACTTCTTACAGCCGTTCTGCCATGCGGCATGGATCACATTCATCTCCAGGATCATATTTTCATACATGAAATCCGCCAGTGCTTCGCTGTTCGCCATGATGCCGCCTACCTTCGCTGCTGCCAGAAATACATAATCCGGCTTTTCCTTTGCGAAAAATTCCTCTACTGCATCCTGTCTGCACAGATCCAGCTCCTTATGGGTGCGGGTGATGATGTTCGTATATCCGTTTCTCTCCAATGCTCTGCAGATGGCACTTCCCACCATTCCTCTGTGTCCTGCTACGTATATTTTTGCGTCTTTTTCCATGATGTTACTCTGCTTCCTCTCTGATCTATCTTATTATTTCTCAGTCTCCTGCAGCATGATCGCTTCCGCCTTAGCCAGCTTCAGATCGTGTTCTGCCATCAGACGGCACAGTTCCTCATAGCTTGTCCTCTGGGGATTCCATCCCAGCACCGTACGTGCCTTCTGCGGATCTCCCCACAGATCTACCACATCGGTAGGACGGTAAAAGGCTTCACTGACCTCCACGACCACCTTGCCATTGGCTTTGTTGATCCCTTTTTCATGAATGCCGCTTCCCTGCCATTCCAGTTCGATCCCGGCATAATGGAATGCCAGCGTGGTAAATTCCCTCACGGTATGCTGTACCCCGGTGGCAATGACAAAATCCTCCGGCTTGTCATGCTGTAGCATCAGCCACATGCACTCCACATAATCCTTCGCATAGCCCCAGTCCCTCTTGGAATCCAGATTACCCAGGTAGAGCTTGTCCTGAATACCGCAGGCGATCCTTCCGGCTGCCAGTGTGATCTTACGGGTCACAAAGTTCTCTCCGCGGCGCTCAGATTCATGGTTAAACAGGATACCATTCACTGCGAACATATTGTATGCATCCCGGTATTCCTTCACGATCCAGAAGCCGTACTGTTTTGCCACCGCATAGGGGCTGTAGGGATGGAACGGTGTATTCTCGTTCTGCGGCACTTCTTCCACTCTTCCGTACAGTTCGGAAGTAGATGCCTGATAGATGCGGCAGGTCTCGGTCAGTCCTACGATACGTACCGCCTCTAAGATACGCAGCACGCCCAGCGCATCCACATCACCCGCATATTCCGGTGCTTCGAAGCTCACCTGCACATGACTCTGTGCTCCCAGATTATAGATCTCATCCGGACGCACTTCTCCGATGATCCGCACCAGGCTGGAGGAATCCGACAGATCCCCTCCGTGAAGAACAATTTTATTCTCCCGGATCAGATGATCGATACGTCCTGTGTTGCTGATGGAGGATCTGCGGATCAGTCCGTGCACCTCATAGCCTTTTTCCAAAAGGAACTCTGCCAGATAAGATCCATCCTGTCCGGTAATTCCTGTAATTAACGCTTTTTTCATTCTCTGTCCTCGTCTTTCTCACGCCTGTTTACGGCTGATATACAATGCTGTGTGCGCAGGCATCTGCCTTATTCTGTCCGCAGAACACGCCTGCGATCGCCAGTCCGAAAGGAATGGAGGTTCCCATGCCTCTGGAAGTGATCACATTACCATCTACTTCGACCGGTCCCGCAGTCACTGACGCACCTTCCAGATGGTCTTCAAAACAAGGATAGGAGCAGGCTCTCTTTCCCTTCAGGATTCCTCTGTGTCCGAAGATACTGGGAGCCGCACAGATTGCCGCAATGTATTTTCCCGATGCATAAAAAGCATCGATCTGCTGCATCAGGGGCTCACAGGCCTCCAGATTCTTCGTTCCCTGTCCGCCACCGGGCAATACCAGACAATCATATTCCTCAAAATTCACCTGGGACAATGTCATATCCGCAGACACTGGAATCTTATGTGATCCCATCACTTGTTTTTCTTCCGTAATGGACACCATATCAATGGTCAGTCCGCATCTGCGGCAGATATCCACTACCGTCAGACCTTCTATTTCCTCAAACCCATTTGCCAGAAAAATCGCTATCTTACTCATGGTTTTCCCTCGCTTTCCGTTTTGTTTCCTGTCTCATCTGTAAGTCATACACTCTGACTTTGCACAGTTATGATTAGTATACACAATTTGGAGGCGTAATTCAATTCCCATGGGCAGATATTTGTAGATTTCACTGTATTTTCAAGGGAAATCATGTTATACTAAAGAAGTATTTTTAAGTCTTAATTACAGAAGCGAGGCATTAATACTATGGAAATCGAGCGAAAGTTTACCCTGAAATCCTTACCTGATAATCTGGAAAGCTATCCTTCTCATCATATCGAGCAGGTATATCTGAATTATAATCCCGTGGTCAGAGCCAGAAAACAGGATGATGAGTATTATCTTACCTACAAAGGCAGCGGCATGATGGCAAGAGACGAGAGCAATCTTCCGCTGAACAAAGAATCTTATTATCACCTGCGGGAAAAAGCAGACGGCACCGTGATCTCCAAGCGACGCTACCTGATCCCATTAGAGCATCCCGGATTCAAGGAAGGCTTCCCCACACCTCCCGCAGATTATTCCCTGACCATCGAGCTGGATGTTTTTGACGCCCCCTTCGCCCCTCTGATCATGGCAGAAGTAGAGTTCGGAAGTAAAGAAGCAGCAGAGGCATTTGTCCCTCCCGCATGGTTTGACAAAGATGTGACTTACTGTAAGGAATACCACAATTCCTATCTGGCGCTGGAGCTGCATCACGCACCGGAAAATTCCTAAAATGTAAATACAACGACGTACGCCGCAAAGCGCACGTTAAAATGCACGGTAATTTCCATTGGGAATCCCGTGCATTTTGTTTTTCTGTCTATACCACCGTAAAACAACGAATGCTTTCCTTTAACTACCCTGCCGAGGCTGCCAGTTCCTCCACTGCATAAGAGATATCTTTCATCTCCTGCTGCATTCCCCTGGACATTACACCCAGATTCCGCATGGTATGATCCGCAGTGGCATTTACTTTTTCCACATTGGAGATAATGTCAGCCTGCTTTTCTTCCATCTGTCCACAGCCCTCGGTGATGGCTCTGATGATGATCTGCATCTGGGCTACCAGTTCATCTACCTGTTTCGTTGCCTTTTTCACCGGGCCGATGACCCACAGCCGCAGTCCCAGCATGATCACGATCACTACCACAAGTAATGCAATACTTGCCACGGAGATGATCCCCGGCACTCTGGCAGCACTCTGCTCCATTTGTCCCTGGGCCTGTTCCATTTCCTGCGCTGTAATCTCCAGCATCCGGTTCATGTAATTCTCGATATGTTCATTAAACATCGGAAGGTTGGATGTGGCAGATACATATGCCTGGGTTTTGTTCTCGGCACTGGTGACCAACAGACTCTCCACCGTCTTCCTGTATTTTGCCAGTTCTGCTGAGGCACTGTCCAGTGCTTCTTTACGCTCATCCCCCTCGGAAAGCAGGTAGCCGAATTCCTCTATCTGCTGTTCCATGTCTGTAATATCCTGCAAAATTTTCTCAGACAGAGTATCCATGGTCACACTGTTGGTAGTCATAACATGGGTGAGCACCTGACTGTTGATATAAGTGAACTGTCTGGAAAGTGTGCTTATCTTTTCCTGCTCCGCAACCTGTTCGGATACGATCTGATCACTCGTCCCGATCACACTCTGCAGCGTCCATACCAGCACTCCGACACAGCTGATCGCCGTAATTGCCAGAAGCAGCAACAGCCCCATGATCTTAATGCCGATACCGACTCCTCTTTTTCGCTTTCCTGTATTATCTTTTTTCCGTTGTCTTTTTCCCTTATCCATACCCTTCTCCTGTACGCAACGAATAAATACCATCAAAAGGGCCTACGGCACAAAAGCGCCGGGCCCCTTTTGATTAGATAATATGTAGAAATTAATTCTTGGCAATTAATTTTCCACCACGTTTGGATACAACATCGAAGATAACTGCTGCCAGAAGTACCAGACCCTTGACTACCTTCTGCATATTCTGATCTACACCCATCAGGGACATACCCAGGTTGATAACACCCATCAGTACCGCACCGACGATAACTCCGGGTACCGTTCCGGTTCCGCCGTATGCAGAAGCACCGCCGATGAAGCAGGAGCCGATGGCATCCATTTCATAGTTCTGTCCGTAAGTCGGCTGTGCGGAAGTCATACGTGCAATGGTTACCATACCTGCCAGAGCTGCCAGGAAGCCCATGTTCATATAAGCTAAGAAGTACACCTTGTTGGTATTGATACCGGATAACTTGGTTGCCTTTTCATTGCCGCCCACTGCGTAGAAGTAACGGCCTACAGTAGTATTGGAAGTAATGTAACCGTATACCATGATGACGATCAGTACCCAGATCAGCACGCTGGGGATACCTTTGTGCTGTGCCAGGCGATAGCTGAATGCCAGGATCACAACAGCGATCACAGCTATCTTACCAATGGTAGCTCCAAGACCGGGAGCTTCATAACCCTTTTTTACCTTATCTGCTCTGTTCTTCAGCTGAAGTACTGCAAAGATCACTGCTGCCAGCACACCTGCAAATACACAGGTCAGATTGATGGGGCCGTTCCCAAAGAAATCGGGGATATAGCAATCCGCACCGCCACCGAACAGATTTACGAAAGTGGTACAATCCTTAATGGATACTGTCATACCCTGCAGGACTACGTTACTCAAGCCACGGAATGCCAACATACCTGCCAGTGTTACGATGAACGGAGGGATTCTCACATAAGCGATCCAGAAGCCCTGGAAAGCACCGATCAGGGTACCGATCACGAACATGATCAGGATTGCCAGCCACATGTTCATCTTCATGTTCACCATGAGGACTGCACCGATGGCTCCGACAAAACATACTACCGATCCGACGGACAGATCAATGTTACCGCCGGTCAGGATACACAATAACATACCGGTTGCCAGAATGAATACATATGCATTCTGGGAGATCAAGCTGCTGACGTTCATGGGAAGCAGGATCGCTCCTCCCGTTCTCCATGCGAAAAATGCCGTAACCACGATGAGTACGAGGATCATGGTATATCTTTTAATGAAATCGAGGCCTTTTGTTTTATTCATGCCAATGCTCCTTTCTTACCGGCTGATAATATCTTGGACATGATAAGCTCCTGTGTTGCCTCACTGCCCGCCAGTTCTCCTACTATTTTTCCTTCGTTCATGACATAGATCCGGTCGCACATACCCAGTATCTCAGGCAGTTCGGAGGAGATCATGATAACAGATTTTCCTTCTGCCACCAGTTGATTGATGATGCAGTAAATCTCATATTTTGCACCGACATCAATACCTCTGGTCGGCTCATCCAGGATCAGGATATCCGGATCCGCGAACATCCATTTTGCCAAAAGTACTTTCTGCTGGTTACCACCGCTTAGATTACCCACATTCTGTTCTACCGTAGGACATTTTGTATTCAGTTTTTTCTTGTAATCCACAGCTACATTGTACTCTTTGTCTTTATCAATGACTGTATGGCTGCTGACAGCATCCAGATTTGCCAGAGTCGTGTTGATCTTGATCGGATTGCTTAAGATCAGTCCGTTTCCTTTTCTGTCCTCCGTCACATATGCCAGATGGTTCTTGATTGCTTCCTGTACCGTATTCAGATGTACTATCTTGCCGTTAATATACAGCTCACCGCTGATATTGGATCCGTAGCTTTTTCCGAATAAGCTCATTGCCAGTTCGGTTCGTCCGGCACCCATCAGTCCGGAGATTCCAACTACTTCACCCTTTTTCACAATGATATTGACATCATCTACCACCTTACGTTCCGAATACAGAGGATGATGGACGGTCCAGTGCTTCACTTCCATCCGGACATCTCCAATCTTCGGCTCTCTCTTTGGGAATCGGTCGGCAATTTCTCTTCCTACCATTCCTTTGATGATCCGGCTCTCGGTAATATCATCTTTTCCTTTCACCAGAGTTTCAATGGTAGATCCGTCACGGATCACTGTGATCTTATCTGCCACATAGGAAATTTCATTTAATTTATGAGAAATGATGATAGATGTCATTCCTTTTTTCTTGAGTTCCAACATCAGATCCAGTAGTGCCTTGGAATCTGTCTCATTCAGAGAAGCGGTAGGCTCATCCAGGATCAACAGCTTTGCATTTTTCGCCAGTGCTTTTGCAATTTCCACCAGTTGCTGCTTACCTACACCAATATCCTTTATCAATGTCTGGGGGCCTTCCTTCAGACCTACGGTCTTTAACAGTTCCGACGCCCTGGCATTGGTTTCATTCCAGTTGATTTTGTACTTATGTCCCCGTTCATTGCCTAGGAACATATTTTCCCCGATTGTCATATAAGGGATCAGTGCAAGCTCCTGATGAATGATGACGATACCTTTTTCCTCACTGTCCTTAATCTTATCAAACTTACAGACCTCACCGTCATAGATGATATCTCCTTCATAAGAACCGTACGGATAAATACCGCTCAGTACATTCATCAATGTGGACTTTCCTGCGCCGTTTTCACCTACAAGGGCATGGATCTCTCCCTCTTCTACCTGCAGGTTTACATTGTCAAGTGCTTTTACACCGGGGAATGTTTTGGTTATATTTTTCATTTCCAATAAGATTTTTGCCAATGGTATCCCTCCCAAGTCTTATTTCCACATTATCTAATCAAACAATTGCTTTTGGTATTTCCATGAATACGGCAGGCGGGATACGCCCGCCTGCCGTGAGGATCTTTTCAGATCCGGTAAATCTTTATAAATTACTGTAAATCTGCTTCTGTATAGTAACCGGAATCGATGAGCAGTTCTTTGTAGTTGCTTGCATCAGCGAATACGGGCTCACACAAATAGGAAGGAATAACGCCGGTACCATTGTCGTAAGTTGTGGTATCGTTGACAGGTGCCTCGCCGCCCTTCATGACAGCGTCTACCATCTCTACAACCTTGGATGCCAGAGTACGGGTATCCTTGAAGATGGACATTGACTGCTTGCCGGAGATCATGTTCTTAACGTTGGGCTTATCACAGTCCTGACCGGTAATGATGGGCCACTCGCCGGTGTAGTTAGCTTCCAGAGAGTTGGTAACACCAAGTGCGGTAGAGTCGTTGGAGCACAGAACTGCATCCAGTTTGGTTCCGTCTGCATAGTTTGCGGAAATGATAGCGTCCATTCTGGACTGAGCGGTCTCAGTAGACCAGTTAGCGGTTGCAACTGTTTCGAAATCGGTCTGTCCGGACTTAACTACCAGCTTGCCTGCATCGATGTAGGGCTGCAGAACATCCATAGCACCGCCGAAGAAGAATCTTGCATTGTTGTCGCCGGGGTCACCGGTTACCAGCTCAATATTGAAAGGTCCTGCTGCATTGTCCAGATCCAGCTGGTCTCTGATGTATTCACCCTGTTTGGTACCTACCATGTAGTTATCAAAGGTTGCATAATAGGTAACTGCATCGGAGTTCATGATCAGACGGTCATATGCAATAACAGGAATATCTTTTTCTTTAGCCTGCTCCAGAACGGTTCCGAGGGAATCACCATCGATGGATGCGATAACTAACATCTGGCATCCGGAGTTGATCATATTCTCGATCTGGGATACCTGTGTGGGAATATCGTTGGATGCGTACTGCAGATCCACTTCGTAGCCGGCTTCCTTCAGTTGGGCTTCCATGTTGGTACCATCCTGGTTCCATCTCTGCAGATCCTTGGTAGGCATTGCTACACCGATCTTACCGCCGTCTGTTGTCGTGGTGCCGGCAGTGTCATCTGTTTTCGCTTCTGCAGATGTTTCTGTTTTGTTGTCTGTTGCCGGTGTGGCTGCCTGCTGTCCCCCATTGGATCCACATCCTGCAAGCATCGTAACAGCCATAGCCGTTACCAGAAGTGAGCTTAATAATTTCTTCCTCATAAAAAGTAACCTCCCTTATTTGGTTTGTTTTGTTGATAGATAGAGAATATCACAAATCCTATAGCATGATTTTACGACCTTCTGCACTTTTCCATCCTCTCTCCTGACAAAATTAAGGCTGTGCTAGCAATATCTTGTCTGCCGGCACAGCCTTGTCACCAAATTTTTCCTATTGTGTTTTTAGAATCTATCTCTTTTCCCCATTTTCAAAGTAAATCCAATATTATTTGGGCATTTCCGAGGGAATGTTCAGATAAACATCCTCTTTTAAGTGAAATCCGCTTCCGATGATCACATCATTCATATTGTTTTTATCCACACTGATTGGTTCCAGACCAATGTACGGAACTTCATACTTTCCATTCTCTATAGTTACCGTATCTCCTTCCGGCAACGGCTCTCCCTTTGCCAGAAGCACCGCACACTCCGCTGCCTTCTGCGACATTTTTTCCACCGGTTTGTAGACTGTCATGACCTGTGTCCCCTCGACGATGCGCTGGCACGCTTCCAGGTCGGCATCCTGCCCCACTACCATAATATCTCCTGCCAGTCTCTTTTCTTTCAGAGCATGTACCACTTTGCTTGCCAGATCATCATTGCCGCACATAATGGCATCTGCCTCCGATACAACATCCATATGATCATAGATATATGCCCCGGCAAGTTCCGCTTTCCAGCCATCCGCATGCATAGAATCCAAGATCGTCACCTGATTATCCTCCATGACCTTGCGAAAGCCCCTTTCCACCATAGCAACGTTGCTGTCCACGGCAGAGCCTCCCAGCATCAGCACATTTCCGCCGGCTAGACCGTTTTCCACCAGTGCCTCTCCCATCATGGTACCTACTCTTTCGTTGTCAAACGAGATATACAGGTCAATATCTGTATTCTGCAGCAGTCTGTCATAAGCAATGATCTTAATGCCGGCATCTTTCGCCCTCTGCACTTCCTCTGTTAATCCTTTGGAGTCAATGCATATCACAACGATCACGTCCATTCCTTTGTCGATGAAGTAATTGATCTGCTTTTTCTGCTGCTCCAGATCACCGTTCGCATTCTGGACATTCACTTCCGCTCCCAGTTCCTTTGCCGTTGAGACGAAAATGTCACGATCCCTCTGCCATCTTTCAATGACAAAAGAGTCAAAGCTCATGCCGATCTGAATCTTATCATTCTCCGCAACTTCTCCCTGATTTTTTCCGGTCTCCAGATTTCCGCAGGCACACAGCAATAACATCATCACCAGAAGCCACGCAACACATATCCATCTCTTTTTCTTATACATTGCCCTGTTCCTGCCCCTTTCCACGGTTTTCCTTGTACTCTGTCGGTGTCACGCCCACGTTCTTCTTAAAACTGCGGCTAAAATAATTCGGATCCGAATATCCGGTTCTGGCACAGATTTCTTTCATGGAGCACTCTGTCGTCTGCAGCAGTTCTTTTGCCTTGTCCATCCTTAAATTGGTCAGGTACTCGATAAAGTTTTCCCCGGTAGTTTCTTTGAATAGTTTACTGAAATAATACGGGCTGATATTTACCTCTCTGGATACATCATCCAGGGAAATGTCTTTGTGATAGTTATTCTTAATATAATTTTTAGCCGTCTCGATAATACTGCCCGACTTTTCTTCCCTTTTATTCAGAACGTTCCGGCAGGCTTCCTTCACTTTTTCCAGGAACCATGTTTTCATGGCCGCCGGTTCCGCTATTTCCATCACCTGCGGCAGATACTCCGCACGGGAATTCAGCTGATAGATCATACCCCCTTTTTCATAGGCAATGTGCTCTGACCACAGGGCAAATTCCAGCACCTTAAGCCTCATATTCATCAGATCGGAACCACTATCCACCATCCAGTCAAAAAATGCCGATGCCGATGCGGAAGCATTGTCAATGTCGCCATCCTCGACTTCCGCAAAAAGTTTTTTCTCCAGCTTCACCGGATAATTTCCACCATATTCGCATTTGATCGGCAGGTCATCCACATGTGCCACACTGCCGGTGGTCGCCACCAGTGCATTCAGCGCCTCCGTATAAGATTCCGAAGCCATCAGAAAATCTTTCGGTTCTCCGATGCCGATGCGGAAGCTGATATCCGTTCTCTTGCGCAGATATCTGGTGAGTTCTCTGGCTTTTTCAATGAGTTCGATACGCTCATTATAGTCCATCACATCTTTCTCATAAGGTACCAGCACTGCCAGTTTGTTTGCCATGACGGTACCCACAATACAGTCAAAATTTTCTTTCAGACAGTCCCTGACCTCCTGATAATGCCTCTGCATTCTGACACTGCTTCCCACCGCATTCGTCATGTGGTTTCCCTGCTGCTCATCCCCGCATACCACAGCGATCATGTAGGCATATTGCAGCGTGATCCCTAAAATTGACCGGTAATTCTCAATATCCTCGCGAAAATGCTCCTGTAATAAGATATTGTGGATCAGACCGCTTTCAATAATCGGTACGACCGTCTCCAGTTTTTCCTTGATCAACAACTCATTTTTGCGTTTCAGGCGCTCTGCATCGATTCGCTCCATTGCCTTCTGCAATGCTGCAATGATCCGGGTCTTCTCCATCGGCTTGGTAATGTACTCCATGACTCCCAGTTTGATAGCTTCTTTCGCATAATCAAATTTGTCATAAGCTGACATTACGATAAACACTGTATGATTATTGCTTCTCCGGATCTCTTTCATAGCATCGATGCCGTTGATTCCCGGCATCTGGATATCCATGACCGCAACGTCCGGACGGAAGCTCTCTGCCAATTCAATCACACTTCTGCCGGTCTTGGCATACTGCACCTCACAGGTATCCTTGAATTCTTTTTCGATGATGAATTTCATGGAATCGATCACGATTCCTTCGTCATCCGCCAGCATGATCTTATACATCCGTCTTTTCCCTCTCTTTTATCGGAAGATACAGGATTACTTCCGTTCCTTGATCTTTCCCGTCACTTAAAATCGTCATTACATCTTCGTTTTGCGTGAAAAGTTTTAATCTTGCGATAACGTTCCCCATCGCAATACCATTGGAACCGCCGCCTGACTGCTCTTCGTGATAATTGCCGCCAAGTACTTTTTCTATCGTATCCGGATCCATTCCGATGCCGTTATCCCGGATACTGATCCCCAGCGTATCTCCATCCACATGGTATACCTTCAGCCGGATCTTTCCCTCTCCGTTCATCTCTCTGATGCCGTGATTTACGGAATTTTCCACGATCGGCTGTAAGATCATGCTTGGCATGCAGCTGTCCAGCAGATCCTCCTCAATTTCTTTTCCATAATGGATATCCCCGGAAAAGCGGACATTCAGAATATAAATGTAATGATCCACCAGTTCCAGCTCTTCTCTGACCGTCACGATATCATTACTCTTTTTTACATTATAGCGGAAAAATTCCGCCACATTCTGTACATATTCATAGGTCCGGTCGGCGCCTTCCATCATGGCCAGCTGTGCTCCCGCATTTAACGTATTGAATAAGAAGTGGGGATTGATCTGCGCCTGCAGATACTTTAGCTGTGCATCCTTTAAGTGTGCCTCCATCAAAAGCTCTTTTTCCATTAATGAACGCCGGATTTCCATGCTCTCGCGCAGGCTTTCCAGATACTGTCTGATACTGATAAGCATCTGGTTAAATGCTCCCGTTACCACGCCGATCTCATCCTCCGACTGTACTTGTAACAGTTCGGTATCAAAGTTTCCGCCCGCTACTTCGTCAGCGGTTACCGCCAGATCCTTTAACGGACTGATGATCTCCCCGGTAAGCTTTACTACTATAGATACGCTGACCACAATGACGATAGATAATGCAATCACACTGACCATTTCGAAATTACGGAAAGCAGCCGACAGACGGCTGTAGTTCTCGGAGTTGCTGCGGAACTGTTCGTTGTTCAGACTGTAAATATAGGTATTGATATATTCATACATCTGTGTCGCGTTCTCGTACCGGACGCGGTATTTCTCTACATTTCTCCCACGCTTTGCCTCAATCGTCTGACTTACGAGGTCCAGGTATTCTTCCGACATATGCCGGATACTGCGTTCCATTCTCTGAAAGGTGGCTCCCGTCACCCCATCGCTCATATCCTGCACCAGTTGGGAATATGTCTGTTCATTCCGGTAAAATTCCTCCAGGGAATCACTGGTCTTGGAATTCAGATAATCCGTCATACTGTCCTGCACCGCCATCAGTGCATCAGATACTTCGTTCAGCCGCAGATTCCCCTGATAGACCTTATCGATCTCCGAAGACATGCTGTTGATTCCCAGAAGCAATATCACCGTCACTGCAAATACTACCAGATTCGCCAATACAAAAATGCTGCTCATCTTCGCCTGAAGAGACAGCTGTCGAAATTTTTTCCTCATGCGTACCTCACTCTGTCGCTTCCTGCGCTTGTAAATATTCACCCACGTTATTCTGATCAATAATTGTGACATCCGCCGTAAAATACTGACTGGTATAGCCAAAACGATAGTACTCCTGCAAAGCATCCACGCAGAAAGCTCCCATCTGCTCCGTGTCTATCGAGATCGTTGCATTGACTACATTTCGCTCGATTGCTTTGAGTATCGTATCGGTATCATAATACCCTAAAATTGCGACCTCGCCCACGCAGTTGTAATCTACCACTGCCTGGTAGACACAGGTGGTGCTCAATTCGTTCAGGCAGATAATGATATCCGGCAGCTTTTCATTCATAAAAATATCCCGGATGGATTCCTCCACGGAAAAAGTATTCGTATCGTCCACGGTAATTAAGGAAAGTTCTATCTCCGGTCCCCGGATTTTCTCCTGTTCCAGTGCGTCCTGAATTCCGGAGCAGACAATATTTTGTGCCGAGTTCAGTGCATGGGCATTCACCAGTACCGCTACCGTCATGGGCGTGGTACTCTCACTGACGGAAACCAATTTCAGTACCTGACGTCCGTATTCTCTGCCCAGATTATAACTTCCCACACCGACAAAGCTGCAGCGCGCACTGTGAGTGTTATCCCCATACAGTGTCACCACCGGTATGCCCCGTTCTACCGCTTCATCGATCATCTGTGACATCTCGTCACTTTCATCCGATTCCACAAAAATACCGTCCACGCCGGATGACATCGCGATCCGCATAAGGTCTGCCCTGGAATACTCCTGGGACAGATGATCTCCCAGCAGATCCACGTACACATTCTCTTCCTGCCCGCGCTCATAGGCGCCGCGGTACACCGACTGCCAGAAATCCGATTTGCGGTCTTCTGTGATCATCACATAATACCGGTCATATTTTTCTCTGTCTGTTACTTTATGAAATCCCCGCACATAGGAACGAAAGATTACTGTGCATATCGAAATGACTATGATAGCAAAAGCCATAAACCCAATGACAATCCATTGTCCCTTATTACGGCCTGCCCTGTCAGTAGTACGGCTCATGTTTCTCCTCTCTCTCGCAGAAATCCGATTGCAGACTCCGCCCAATATAGATAACCATACCATAATAACGTGCCTTTTTCCATAAGACCACAAAAAAGTCCTCTTGTTTTGACAAAAATGCACTAAAAAATGCTACCTGCCATAGTTATCCCCATTTCCACGCATGCAAATATTGATGATTTGTCCACAAAAAATACGGAAAGGAAACTATCCCTTCCGTATTCTTACAATGTGCCTTACGCTGCGTGGCACACTTTACAGTCTTCCGTATAATTTTGCCATCTTATAAATCTTTTTCGCAAGCTTAGGATCCAAAGCTTCTTTATCCATGCGCCATTTCCAGTTGCAGCCCAGTGTGGACGGTATATTGATCCTGGCACTGCTGTCCAGTTCCAGATAATCCTGCATGGGGATAACCGCTGTATCCGCGCAGCTGGACAATGCCGCCCGAACGATCTCAAAGCAGAGCTTTTTATCATTCTTATGTCCCAGATACTTCTTCGCGAACTTCTTATCCTTCTCCGGCATGTTCTGCAGAAATCCTACCGTAGTATCGTTGTCATGGGTTCCGGTATAGACCACACAGTTTTTATCATAATTGTGAGGCAGATATTCACTGTCATTTCCCGCATCAAAAGCAAACTGCAGGATCTTCATTCCCGGGTAACCTGTCTTCTTCACCAGACGGATCACGCTTGGGGTCAGGAATCCGAGATCCTCCGCGATGACCTTCTTTTTGCCCAGTTTCTTCTTCATCACAGCAAACAATTCATAGCCCGGTCCCTTCTCCCAGTGACCGTTCTGTGCCGTAGGATCTCCGTAAGGCACGAACCAGTACTCGTCGAATCCCCGGAAATGGTCGATACGGAGCACATCGTATAACTGATAGCAATATGCAATACGCTGCATCCACCATTCATAGCCGGTCTTCTTATGATATTTCCAATCATAGAGCGGATTGCCCCACAACTGTCCGGTCTCCGAGAAGCAGTCCGGCGGGCAGCCTGCCACACCGATGGGACGACCTTCCCTGTCTAACTGGAACAGCTTCGGATTCGCCCAGGTATCAGCACTGTCAAAAGCTACATAGATAGGAATATCTCCTACGATCTCTATGCCCTTTTTATTCGCATAAGTCTTCAGTTCTTTCCACTGTTTTGCAAACAGGTACTGCTGGAAGCAGTAAAATGCGATCTCATCCGAGAGCTTTTTGCGGTACTTGCGAAGCGCTGCCGCTTTTCTGAGACGGATATCCTCGTCCCATTCCATAAAGCAGACGCCGCCGAATGCATTTTTTACTGCCATATACAGGGCATAATCATCCAGCCAATAGGCATTGTCCGTGATGAACTTCTGATATTCCGGTGCATCCATAAGTCCCTGTTTTTTCGCATTCTCAAATGCGATCTTCAGGACTTTGAACCGGGACAGATAGATCTTCTCATAGTCCACGTAATGTTCATTGTCTCCGAAGTCATAACCGTCACAGATCTCCTTCGTCAAAAGCCCTTCTTCGATCAGAAGTTCCAGATCGATATAGTAAGGGTTCCCCGCAAAAGTGGAAAACGACTGATAAGGAGAGTCTCCGTATCCGGTAGGTCCGAGCGGCAGGATCTGCCACAACCTGTTGCCGGACTTCTCCAGAAAATCCACAAAACGATAGCTTTCCCTGCCAAAGGTTCCGATCCCATATGCGGAAGGGATACTGGATACCGGCAGTAAAATTCCCTGTTTTCTTACGTTTTCTTTCATTGCTTTTGTATTCCTTTGATTTGATTAAAAAAATAACTATCCAGTACTTTGCCGTCGCTCTGAATAGTTACTAAAAAATGGAAGCAAGGGGGCTCGAACCCCTGACCTTTCGCGTGTGAGGCGAACGCTCATCCCGGCTGAGCTATGCTTCCGGGTACTGCAGCAATCTTCTGCCATCCTTATTATAGCACCGGCATTCGGAATTGCAAGTACTAACAAATGCGGTTAGTGGGATTTGAACCCACACGGGTAACCACTGGCACCTAAAACCAGCGCGTCTGCCAATTCCGCCATAACCGCTTACGTGTCCACAAAAGAACACGCCTAATTATACTCTGCCACCCTTAAACTTGTCAAGCATCCTGCACGACTGGCTCTCCGATATGACAGATGACTTTCCGGTAGATTCTTACCAAGAAATACGATGTTAACAGCACACTGGCTAACTCCGCAATGGGAAATGCCCACCATATCAACGTCACTTCGCCACTCAGGGACAACAGTTTTGCCACCGGGAGCAGCACACACATCTGTCTGGCCACAGATACGATCATACTGTAGACACCGTTCCCCAATGCCTGGAATACACTTCCCGCCACAATACAGAACCCGGCGAACACAAAGCTCAGCGAAATGGTCTCCAGGGCAGGCGCTCCGATGGCGATCAGACTCTCCTCCGCATCAAACATGCGCATAAGCTGTGCCGGGAAAATATGCATCGCAAGTAATCCCACGAACATAATACCCACGCCATATGCCACACTGTGCTTGATCGTCTTAATTACACGGTCTTTATGACCGGCACCGTAATTATAGGCAATGATAGGCACCATTCCGTTATTCAGGCCAAATACCGGCATAAATACAAAACTCTGAAGTTTAAAATAAATACCAAATACCGTCTGCGCGGAACCGAATGCCGCCAGGATGAGATTCATACCGTAAGTCATCAGAGAACCGATGGCCTGTACAACTATGGAAGGTGCTCCCACCTTATAGATCTGTACAATCAGATGTCCGTTCGGTCGAAATCCTTTCATGGAAATATTCAGTTCCCGATTACATTTCAGATTAAATACCAGAGCAAGAATTGCAGCTATGATCTGCCCGATAACGGTAGCCACCGCCGCACCGGCGATTCCCATCCGGGGCATTCCGAAATAGCCGAAGATCAGGATCGGATCCAGAATAATATTAATTACCGCCCCGGTTCCCTGCGTGATCATGGTATAGAAAGTCTTACCGGTAGCCTGTAACAATCTCTCAAAGGTCGTCTGGAGAAAAATACCCATTCCCGCCACACAACAGATCGTCAGATACGTCACTCCGTACTCTCGTACTTCTAAGACTTCCGTCTGGCTGGCAAAAAAGGGGCGGCTCACCAGCAGACCGATCACCGCAAAAGCCACGTAGCTTGCAATCGCAAGAAAAATACCGTTTTTGGCAATGATATCAGCTTTCTCAAAATCTTTCTCTCCAAGAGTCTTGGACAGAAACGCATTGATACCCACTGCCGTTCCCACTGCTACGGCGATCATCAGGCTCTGGATCGGGAATGCCAGGGATACCGCACGAAGTGCGTATTCATTGATCCTGGAGACGAAGATGCTGTCCACGATATTGTACAGTGCCTGCACCAGCATGGAGATCATCATAGGCAGGGACATAGAGATCAGTAATTTGTCAATGGGCATGACACCCATTTTGTTTTCTTTGGTCTGCATAAAAGTGCTCCTTTCGCATAAAAAAAAGCCCCAAGCGGGGTTTTTGAGAATGGGAAAAATGATGTATGTTGTCAGGATATCGTAACATCAAGTGAGGCATGGGGGATTCGAACCCCCGACAACTTGATTAAAAGTCAAGTGCTCTACCGACTGAGCTAATACCCCATAATAAAAACAGGGCTAGCTGGATTCGAACCAGCGAATGCAGCAGTCAAAGTGCTGTGCCTTACCGCTTGGCGATAGCCCTATAAATATGACACCAAGCGTGCCATTACGACACTTCACTAATGAAAAAGGGTGGATAAAGGGATTCGAACCCTTGGCCTCCAGAGCCACAATCTGGCGCGCTAACCAACTGCGCTATACCCACCATGCGAGACAGTGACGGTCAATTAAGTCCTTCCTTATCTCAAATGTGCTCGAAGGGATTCGAACCCCCGACCCACGGCTTAGAAGGCCGTTGCTCTATCCAGCTGAGCTACGAACACATATCTGTCAGTCATCTGCATTAGCAAACCGACGAAGCATATTGTAACTTATCCGACATCATTTGTCAACAGTTTTGTACTAATTTTTTGAAAAATAAACACAAAACTCAAGTTACGCATCGGGGTGACAGGATTCGAACCTGCGACCCCCTGGTCCCAAACCAGGTGCTCTAGCCAAGCTGAGCCACACCCCGAGGCTGCGTCACATCGGAACCTCCGACAACGCAGGTGTAATTATAACCTAGTTTTTTTCTATCTGTCAAGAGAAAAGTTGCAGAACTCCTACGTCTGTACTACGTGTTTTACACCGGAACCATTATCGCAGATATGCAATGGTAAAATGTACTTTTTCCTCTCTATCGATCTCCATAATGGCATAAGACGGCTGACGTCCTTCCTGTCTTGGATAAGACAGGCTTCCGGGATTCACCGCAATGATATCGTCATCGATATCGATCACCGGGCGGTGTGTATGTCCATACAATACAATATCCACACCACGATCAATGGCTTCTTTTTTGATCGTCTCATTCCCCATGGAGACATAATAATTATGTCCATGAGTCACCCATACCTTATAGGGTCCGATATCCAGGGTGATCTCTCTGGGCAGATCCGAAAAAAAATCGTTATTCCCCAGCACAATATATACCGGGCATTTTGCAGCAGCAGACAGGGCATACTCACTCCCCTCCGCATCACCGCAGTGGATCACCATATCCGGATGATGCATTTCCAGCACTTTGAAATAATTCTCGTTCTTTTTATGGGTGTCACTTACGATCAATATTTTCATATTTCTTAAGTTCCTCTTTCATCAGCTGCAGCGCTTTTCCTCTGTGACTGACCTGGTTCTTCTCTTCTTCTGTAAGTTCCGCGGTTGTCTTTCCGAACTCCGGTACATAGAAAATGGGGTCATATCCGAATCCGTTCTTCCCTTTTTCATCATATCCGATCCTGCCCTCAATCGCAGCGCGGGTCGTCAGTTCTCTTCCGTCCGGTAATACAGCGGCAATGGCACACACGAATCTGGCTGTCCGTTGTTCCTCCGGCACCCCTTCCAGTCTCTGGATCAGATTTGCGTTTTTCACAGAATAAGGAGTATCCTCTCCCAGATATCTTGCAGAGTATATCCCCGGTTCCTTATTCAGATAGTCAATCTCCAGTCCGGAGTCATCCGCCATGACGATGTCATTCGTAAACGCCGCCACCGCTCTGGCCTTGATCAAAGCATTTTCCTCGTAGGTTTTTCCGTTCTCTTCAATATCTGCCATAATCCCCGCATCTTTCATGGATACCACCTCCATTCCGGTGTCCTCCATGATCATTCGGATCTCTTTGATCTTACCGGCATTGCCGGTTGCAAATACGATTCTTCCCTGCATATTCCACTCCTCACCGCATATGATCCATCATTGCGTATTAGTATAAACCTCGTTAATAGCTTCCGCAATACCTTGTGCAAGCTTTTTTTGATAGTTCTCCTGTATCAGCAGTTGTCTCTCGGCAGCGTTCGTCACATACCCCAAAGAGATTCTGGCTGACGGGATTGCGATCTCCCACAGGACATCTTCCTCTGTTGCCGGGAAAAGTCCCACTGCCCGATTGCTGGCCGCCACCGTAACCTGCCTTGTAACGCAATCGGCCCACTGAAGGTTGCCGAACTCCGGAATATAATATTCATCATTATATTCTCCGCTGATCCCATAGACCGACGTATTCTCCGGATCTGACGACAATCCGATCTCCAGATACAGATCTGCTCCAACCCAGTCGGCGAACTGCCTTCTTGCCTCTTTCGTAACATCGATATCCTCTGTACGGGTAAGATATACCTTCACCTGCCGGTCTTCCATCAGCTGGACTGTCTGTCTGGCAACACTGAGTGCCACTTCTTTTTCCTGACAGCCGGAAGCCGTCACACCAAGATCTCTGCCGCCTCCCACAGGATCCAATACCACGATCCTGTCATAGAGTTCCTTGGGGCTGACATAATCGACCCATAAGCTTCCTTCTTCCAGTGTGCTGTGATATTCCAGCACTTCCCGCATCGAAAGTCTCAGCAGCACACCTTCGTTCTGTGCCTCGCAGATTCCTTTTTCCACAGGATTCAGATCTCCTGTGATCCTCCGTTCCTTATAGAATGCTTTTCTTCCGTTTTCTATGTAGATCCAGAGTTCCTTCTCCATGTAATGGTTTTCCACCACTACATTCTCCGCTTTCGTCCCCGATTCCAGTGGTATACAGATCTGCCTGTCGGCTTTTTGATCCGTCTGCATGGGTAGCTGCATCTCTCCGGTCTGTTCCGTCCGGTATTCCGGGACCAGTTCTCCCTGCTCCTGGCTTCGTGCGGAAATCACCACCGTCTTGTGCGCCGCTGTCCATAGCATTGCTACCATGGAAAATGTTCCCAACAGGAGCCAGAGGACCAATGTCACCTTCCTATTTTGTTTTTGGTCTCTGATTTGCAATCGTTTCTTCATGAAAGGTTATATTTCTCTTCTCTTCGGTGGCTTCGGTCCCAAAAACTGGTAATAATAGGTTTTCATCATTCCGTTATAGATCTTCCTGTTCTTGTCTGCTTTCCGTCCGATATCTTTCTCTGCCTGCTCGTAAGCAGTGATCAGATACATGCTCCAGGAGTCCAGTTCACGAAAACGTTCCCCTATGGTACGGTAAAGTGCCGGCATCTGGCTCTTATCCTGCAATCGTTCTCCGTAGGGCGGATTAGTTATAATGAATCCATACTTTTTCGGATGATGGAGATCTTCCACGCCTCTTCTCTGAAAATGGATCAGCTTATCCACACCGGCCATACGCGCATTTTCCCGGGCTATTTTTACCATATCCTCATCAATATCATATCCCTGGATATCCGTCTCCACCGACAGGTCTACCATCTCTTCCGCTTCATCGCAGGTATCATACCATATTTTCTTTCCTACAATATGTGGCCATTCTTCTGCCGTAAAGCTCCGGTTCCTGCCGGGGGCCATATTGGCCGCCATCATGGCTGCTTCTATCGGAAACGTACCGCTTCCGCAAAAAGGATCCACCAGGATCCTTCCTCCGTTCCAGGGAGTCAGCATGATCAGCGATGCTGCCAGGTTCTCCGCAATGGGCGCTTTTGCCGTCAGCTTCCGGTATCCTCTCTTATGCAGGGATTCTCCGGTACTGTCCAGTCCCACCGTTACTTCGTCTTTCATAAGGAACACTCTGACCGGAAAGCTTGCACCATCCTCCGGGAACCAGGAGATTTCATATTGTGATTTCAACCGGTCCACCATGGCTTTTTTCATAATAGACTGGATATCCGAAGGACTGAATAATTTGGACTTTACGCTGGCCGCTTTTGCTACCCAGAACTTACCGTCCTTAGGAATGTAATCTTCCCAGGGCAGACTTTTCGTTCCCTGAAACAGTTCCTCAAATGTCTCTGCGTGAAAGCTTCCGATCTTGATCAGAATTCTCTCCGCTGTGCGCAGAAAAATATTAGCTCTGCATAAAGCTTCTTCATCACCGAAAAAAGTCACACGGCCATCTGCCACTTCCGTAATATCATATCCGAGATCTGTAATCTCTCTCTTAAGCACCGATTCCATGCCGAAATGGCAGGGGGCGATCAATTCAAAACGTCTCATTCGTTCCTCCGTATCTCAATCAAACATAGGAACATTATATATGCATTCCAAAAATATGTAAATAGGGGCGTTCCTGCGAACGCCCCTGACTTCTTATGCACAAAAACTAGCAGTTCTTATTCTGCTCCTTGTTCTCGCTCTGATCCCTATTCTGGTTCTTACTCTGATTCTTGTTCTGATTCTTACTGCTCTGCTTATTCTGAGAGTTCTGTTTCTCGCCATAAGAGTTACTATACTTGTTCTCGTTGTTCTGATCGTAATTATTAGACATATCTGTGACCTCCTAACAGGATTTTTAGTTACAGGAGTAGTATGTCTATTTTTCACAAAAATATGCTTTTAAATTTATGGTACTTTAGAACCAATTTTTATCTTGCATTTTTGTGACATTAGTACTATAATCATAAATGTGAATAGAACAACCCTTCATGATTCTATTTGCACCCTTATGTATTATTTATTTATACTCCCCTCAAAAGAGCCATCAGCTTCCCCCTGATGGCTCTTTTATTATCGTTATTTATCAGTTCAGCCAGTCTCGAAACAGTTTTACCAAAAACAGTACTACCAGAATCGGGATCAATACCGGTGCCAGGAAAGATAGTACTGAAAATACCGCGCTGATCACCAATACCACCACAAGGGTCCCCAGAATAATCCAGACCCAGACCGGCAGCTTCGCTAATACATCTGCCATTTTACTCTGATGGGTGCCATATTCGCCATTGCCGTCTCCGTTATAACTGTGATGTACCGTCGATCCTGCTGCTTCTCTGTATTCTCCGTTTCCATAGACGGTATTACGATAGCCGGACCGATTATCACCACCATTGGTCTGAATGATCGTACGCGCAATCAGTCTCGGATCTCCCAGGCTCTCCAGTACTTCCTCTTCCGTACGGCCCTTCCGAATCTCCGTATTAATATAGTCTTCGTAATAATTGACATTATCCATAACCAAGCCGGGGGACACACGTCCGTTCAGTGCCATCCGCAGCCGGTCTATAAAATCCTGTTTGTTCATACTAATACAGCTTCCTCCATTTACCTCATTATTTTAGCATGACATAAGTACTACGTAAATATACGGAGTGGGAAGTATTTCTAAAACTTTTCTAAAATGAAATACAAAAAACCCCGGAGACATCATCTCCGGGGCCTTAGATGTACGTGACAGGATTCGAACCCACGACCTACTGGTCCGTAGCCAGTCGCTCTATCCAGCTGAGCTACACGTACATTCACAGGTCTTCACCTGCAACAGTATGTATTTTAACTGCTGCAGGCGAAAATGTCAATAGAATTTTTTAATTTTTTCAAACAATTTTATTTTCAGCAGATTTTTCCGATGCAGGTACGACTTTCGCATCATACTTTTCCAGAATAGCCTGCTTGAACTCTTCGTAATTATCCTCATCATCGTAGCAGGCGTATTCAATCTCCAGCGGTTCCTCCGTCTTCATCAGAAGCATTCCCAAAAGAGACTTCGCATCCATTGCGGTCTTCTGAATACGGATATCGATCGCATCATCGAATTCATTGCAGGTATCCACAAAATGTCTGATTTCATCCTCCGAATGGAAGGTAATATATAGTTTTTCTCTCATCCTTCGTTCTCCCATCTGTCCGCTTGCGGACACCCCGTACCTTTGTATATTATGCCATCAAACGCATAAGCCTATCCCCACGCGCCGGTCAAACGTGGAGATGCGCGTCTTTAGCGTGCTGCCAGTGCCTGTGCGATATCCTCACGCATATCCAGCACGGCCGCGCGGGAAGCATCTGCATAATTCTGCTCACCGAACTGTGCATACTTCTCCTGCTGGTATGCAGCAATGATGCCACGGGAAGAGTTGATGATGGCACCCAGTCCGTCTTCATTGAAGAAGTGTACCAGGTCTGCACCCTTACCGCCTTGTGCGCCGTAACCGGGCACCAGGATAAATGCCTTGGGCATTACCTTACGAAGCACTTTGCCCTGCTCAGGATAGGTTGCGCCTACCACAGCACCTACATAGCTGTAAGAATCGCCCATGCAGTCAGCTCCCCAGGCTGCGACCTTTTCTCCTACCAGCTCATACAGCGGTCTGCCATTAATTAACTGATCCTGAAATTCGCCGCTACTGGGATTGGAAGTCTTCACCAGTACAAAAATGCCCTTGTTCTCTTCCTTACAGATCTTCACAAAAGGGTTCACACCGTCGGATCCCAGATAAGGGTTCACGGTCACGAAATCCTCATCAAAACCGTAATAGCTCCTGCTACCTACCTGTACTTTTCCCAGATGTCCTACTGCATATGCTTCAGAAGTGGATCCGATATCACCACGTTTGATATCGCCGATGACGATCAGACCTTTTTCTTTACAATAATCCACGGTCTTTTTAAATGCCACCATACCGGGAATGCCGAACTGCTCATACATTGCTACCTGAGGCTTCACAGCGGGTACCAGATCATAAATTGCATCCACAATACCCTTGTTATACTGCCAGATTGCTTCTGCGGCACCTTCCAGGGTCTCACCATACTCAGTGAAAGCCGCCTTTTTAATATATTCCGGCACGAATTTCATCATAGGATCCAGTCCTACCACGATCGGTGCGTTGGTTTCTTTGATTCGAGTGATCAGTTTGTTGATCATATTTCCTCCGTTCTGCAATCATTTTCATTGCATTTTATTTTCTCAATTGTGTAAATTCCCTCTGCGGTGTATCTGTAATAACCGCAGAAAAGGCACCGCCTTCGGGCGATGCCTCCTGACCTGTTTCTATTCTACCCCAACTAATGTCAGTTGGTCAACGTACTTCTTGATATTTGAAGCATTTACATATTTTTTATGGCTGTCGCCGTTTACTACCACCAGTGTCGGTGCCTGCATTACGCCGTAACGTCTTGCCAACTCCATGTTCTCCTCCGCATCGATGGTCACGTAGGGCACATTTTTCAGATATTCCTTCACCAGCTTGCAGTTCGGGCAGGTCTTGGTCGTGAACAGATACTTGATATCCTGCGGCTGCTCCACCTTCACTTCCACGTCCTCCGCAAAATTGGACAGCGTTACCACACTTCTGGTGGGACGCTTTAAGGAAGAATGGGCAATGTCATACTCCGTTCTGTTGGCATATTCCTGTAACTTACCATCATTCCAGTTCTGCACCGGACGATAGTAACCGGTGATTCGGCTGTACACCTCGGTCTTCGCCCCACAATGAGGACATACCTTCACCTCTCCAGCCAGATAACCGTGTTCCTTACAGATGGAATAGGTCGGCGACAGCGTATAATATGGCAGCTTGTAATTGGAAGCGATCGTCCGCACCAGGGAAGCCGCTGCTTTCCAGTCGGGAAGCTTCTCTCCCAGGAACGCATGGAACACCGTGCCTGAAGTATACAGGGTCTGCAATTCATCCTGAATATCCAGTGCATCGAAAATATCCACAGTATAGTCCACCGGCAGATGGGAAGAGTTCGTATAGTAAGGAGTGTCTCCGGGCTTTCCTGCCGTCTTGATACCGGGCCAGCGCTTTCTGTCGTGCTTGGCCAGACGGTATGTGGTGCTCTCCGCAGGAGTCGCTTCCAGATTGTAAAGGTCTCCGTACTGCTCCTGATAATCCGACAGGCGCTCTCTCATATGATTCAGTACTTCCTTGGTAAACTCCTGAGTTCTCGGATCGCTCATATCCGCTCTCAGCCAGTTGGCATTTAAGCCCACCTCGTTCATGCCGATCAGACCAATGGTGGAAAAATGATTCTCAAAGGTGCCCAGATACCGCTTAGTATAAGGATACAGTCCCTCATTTAACAGCTTTGTAATGACACCGCGCTTGATCTTCAGGGATCTCGCAGCAATATCCATCATATGATTCAGTCTTGCGTAGAATTCGTCCTTATTGGCAGACAGATATGCGATCCTGGGCATATTGATGGTGACAACACCCACGCTTCCGGTGCTCTCGCCGGAACCGAAGAAGCCTCCGGTCTTCTTACGCAGTTCCCGCAGATCCAGACGCAGTCTGCAGCACATACTGCGGACATCGCTGGGCTGCATGTCGGAATTGATATAATTGGAAAAATACGGTGTACCGTATTTTGCGGTCATCTCGAATAACAGTCTGTTGTTCTCGGTGTCGGACCAGTCAAAATCCTTCGTGATGGAATACGTCGGAATCGGATACTGGAAACCGCGGCCGTTGGAGTCGCCCTCGATCATGGTCTCGATGAATGCCTTGTTGACCATATCCATTTCCTTTTTACAATCCTTGTATTTGAAATCCATCTCCACGCCGCCTACCAGTGCCGGCAGTTCTGCCAGGTCATCGGGCACCGTCCAGTCCAGTGTAATATTGGAAAAAGGAGCCTGGGTACCCCAGCGGCTGGGCGTATTCACACCGTAGATAAATGCTTCGATGCATTTTTTCACTTCAGGATAGCTTAAATGATCTACTTTCACAAAGGGGGCAAGATAGGTATCAAAGGAGGAAAAAGCCTGTGCTCCCGCCCATTCGTTCTGCATGATCCCCAAAAAGTTCACCATCTGATTACACAGTACGGATAAGTGTCTCGCCGGAGCGGAAGTGATCTTGCCGGTGATGCCGCCCAGTCCTTCCTTGATCAGCTGCTTTAAGGACCATCCCGCGCAGTAACCGGTCAGCATGGACAGATCATGGATATGGATATCCGCATTGCGGTGTGCCTCGGCGATCTCTTCGTCGTAGATTTCGGACAGCCAGTAGTTCGCCGTTACCGCACCGGAATTGCTTAAGATCAGACCACCTACGGAATAAGTCACCGTGGAGTTCTCCTTCACTCGCCAGTCCTCGACTTTGACATAGCTGTTGACCACATCCTTGTAGTCCAGGATCGTGGATTTCATGGCACGCATCTTCTCGCGCTGCTTGCGATACAGAATATATGCCTTCGCCACTTCCTCATAGCCGGCCTGTCCCAGTACACGCTCCACACTGTCCTGGATATCTTCTACATGAATCTCATCATTTTCCACCTTTTTCTGGAAATCTGCGGTCACCCGTAACGCAAGAAGATCAATAATGTCATTATTGTAGCTCATCTGCGTCGCAGTAAAAGCCTTCATAATGGCATCATTGATCTTCGTCAGTGTAAAGTCTGCTTTGGAACCGTCTCGTTTGATCACCTGAAACATCTTATGTACCCCCTTAATCTCATGTCCCCATTAGCAGCTGTCCTTTTCCCGGCACAGTTGCTGTTAAAACCTATCACGGTCTATTCTACAACACTTTGTGGGGGAAGTCAATTATCGAGTACAATATCTTGTGTATACATCAGCTCACCCGTCGATTTGTACGGAGACGGCTTTACGCTCGCGTAAGGAGCCGGCTCTGTGCAAATCAACGAGGGGAGCGCCATCTCATGAGCAAAAGCAGCTGCGAAGCAGCGAAAAGCCTCGAAGAGGCGTTTTTGCGAATGGCGCGGGGTGAACGGCCGCAAGCGCGAATGGCGCGGGGTGAGCGGCCGCTCTACGCCCTCTTCCACACCTTCCGGTACAGCACATACGCCACCATTGCGGTCACGCTCTCCGTGCAGACAAATGCCCACCATACACCGGTGACACCGATGAGGCGGCTTAAGACAAATGCCGCAGGGATGATCACCGCCACATACCGCATCACAGAGATCACCAGGGAAGCCATACCCTGTCCCAGTGCCTCCAGGGCTCCGGAGCTGGTCACCGACACAGCGGACAGAATAAAGCCCAGGCTGATGATATGCAGTGCCGCGATACCGATGGTGATGGTCTCCGGATTCTCAGTAAACAGTCCGATCAGCTCTCCGGGGATCAGCCAGCACAGTGCCGTACCGGCAGCCATGATCCCGGCCGTCAGTTCCAATGTCAGACGGTAGATCTGCTCCACACGCTTTCTCTCTCCGGCACCATAATTGTAGCCGATCAAGGGGCGGATACCCTGAATGATACCATTTGAGGGCAGATAGATAAAGGTCTGTAGCTTGTAATAAACTCCAAGCACCAGTACATAGGCTCCGGAATAAGCTGCCAGAATACCGTTCAACGCGGAGATCAGCAGAGAAGGCAGTGCCATATTCAGGGTCGCCGGGATGCCGATACCGTAAGTTTTGCTGCAGATATCCCCTTCCGGACGCAGATATTTTTTATGAAGCTTCACCGGCAGAGGATCCGCCACATAATAGATGAGATATACCAGTAACGTGATCACCTGTCCAATGCCGGTGGCAAGCGCAGCTCCGGCGATCTCCATCCGGGGAAAAGGTCCGATGCCGAAGATCAACAACGGATCCAGTACGATATTCGTGACAAATCCGGCGATCATGCTGACCATGGTAGCCCGCATCCGGCCTACCGCCTGGAATATTTTCTCCAGTGTGATACCTCCGGTCACAATGACGGAAAACAGGAACACTACATTGGAATATTCCATGCCCAGTGCCCGCACCGCATCGCTTTTCGTGAACATCCCCAGGAACCAATTCATTCCACAGAGAAACAGCAGCATGAGCAGCACACCGTGCAATACACCCAGCACCATTCCCTGGGTCGCCGTCTTATCCGCTTTTTCCTGATTCTGTGCTCCCAAATAGAAGGAAATCATGGCATTGACCCCCACCCCGAAGCCCACCGCCACAGCAGTCAGCAGATTCTGTGCCGGATAGACCAGGGAAAGCGCTGTCATGGCATCCTCGCTGAGCTTTGCCACGAAATAACTGTCCACGATATTATAGAGGGAATTGAATGCCATGGAAAGCATCATGGGAAGTGCCATGGACATCACAAGGGGAAATATTTTCTTTTCTTTCATATAAGTCTGGTTCATTTTCTGCTCCTTATACAACAAACGCCACACAACATTTCTGCTGTGTGGCGAAAATAAGATCAAAATCTTGAAAAATCCACTGCCCTTACGGGTTTTGTAATCGAGATTTACTTTGTTCCAGTGCGTATTATAGGGGAGAAATCTCTGTCTGTCAAGCCAACACGCCTAAAATTTCAGCAAACAGGTGTGAACCTTCCTCCGACTGATAGATATTAATACCGTCAATATCTGTGCTGTGGTTGGCAAATGCCGGATATAAAAACCCCGCTTCCGGTCTCCCAACCTCATAATCTCCCGTGACCGGACCGATGGTACCGATCAGGAACTGATAGACCTCCTCGGATTCCCACTGATTCTCCTTGTCTTTTCCCTTGGTGGGTACATCGTAGCTGCCGAAGAAAAGATAAATGGCATAAGGATAGCCCGGCTGGTATTTCTCTCCAATATATTCATAAAAGGAGTACAATAATGCATCATTTTTTAATTCACACTGCCGTAGGGCTTCCAACAGCTGTATTACGCCGCCGGGTCTCCTGGCTCCCAGGTCCAGACGATAGTTCTTCAGATTCACATTGGTATTGGAATAGGGAACGGTTTTGGCGATATTCAGATTCTTCTCCTTCTCGCTTCCGGATAATTTGAGGAAATGCGTATTGAAGGTACCGTCAATAAATCCCTCTTCATCCATGTACGCTCCGGCAATGCGGGAAAAACAGCTGCGGGACACGGTCATTCTCCTGGTCAGTTCCAACATATCTTCTCTGTCTATGTGCATTTTTAATCTCTCACCTTTCCATCATGATAACTATTCAGCGCCATACAAAACAGTGTTCCGCGAATATGTCCGATGTAGGATTTTTTTATATTAGACTTCGTTCACAGCAGCTTGCTCTTCGCATTGGCACTCTTGCTATCCGTATATTCCAGCATGGACAGTTTTCCATTTGTACAGTCGAAAATCGCAGTAGCACAGTTGCCCATATGCACCCGCCAGAAATCATCGACAGGAATATTCAGAACAGGATTCAGAATACTGCGGTTCACTCCTCCGTGAGCCACCACCAACACAGTCTCATATGTACCTTCTAATGGCAGCAATACCTGATCTACGAATTCGCCGCTTCTTTTATACAGTTGTGCAAAACTCTCCGCTCCCGCGGGGGGAATGTAGCTGCCCGGGTTGGTAAAAGGCTGGCTGGCAGCATCCTTGATGGTCCGGATATCCACGCCTTCCCAGGGTCCGAAATTCAGTTCTCTGAGTCTTTCGTCTGTGGTAAGGGTGATCTTCCGGTCGCCTATGATGATCTCTGCCGTGCGCTTCGCCCGGATCAATGGTGAACAAAATGCAATTTCAAACGGAACCTTCTTTAACCGCTCCGCCGCATCGTGGGCCTGCTCCAATCCCTGGGCATTAAGCGCAATATCCGTCTGCCCCTGCAAAAGTCCTGCCTGATTCCAGTCCGTCTCACCGTGTCTTACCAAATAGATCTTCATGTATTTGTATCCTCATAACTTCCGATAGTATTTCTGTTACAAAATACTACTGTTTTCTCTGCTTTGTCAATCGTATCGTCTTAAGTGTCGAAAAAAGAAAGCCACGCAAAGCATTATACTTTGCATGGTTCTCATCTTACAGCTCATTCTTGTTTTTAATTGGTCTTGCCTTCGTCCATTTCCTCTTCGGTAGTAATGGCAAATGCAATGTTGGTCGCATGGTCTGCAACTCTCTCCAGACCGGATACAATATCAGAGAAGATCATACCGGCTTCGGGAGAACATTCTCCCTTGGTAAGACGCTCTACATGCTTCTTCTGCAGTTCGCGTTCCTTTTCATCTACCTGATCCTCTAAAGTGATGATCTCCTGCATATGGGTCTCATCGCTCTTGGCAAACATTTCTACGGCATAACGGATGATCTTATTGACCATCTCCAGCATGTCTCCCAGTTCCTTCTGGGCTTCCTTGCTGATGGATACTCCTTCTTCCTTACGCTGTCTTGCGGCATCCGCTACATTCTCCGCATGGTCACCGATACGCTCGATATCATTCACCACATGGAACAGAGCACCCAGACTGTTCAGGTCTTCGATGGGCAGTGTCGTCTGGTTGATCTTCACCAGATAATCCGTAATGGCATGATTCAGGAAGTTGATATTTTTCTCTACCTCGTAGACTTCCTCAATGTCTTCTTCATCCAATGTGATCAGCGCATTCATGGCACGGTTTAAGTTCTCCTCCGCCAGGGAAGCCATACGCTCCAGCTCCTTGACAACCTCTACCACTGCGGTAGCGGGGTTGAACACCACTTTGTCTCCGATGTATTTTAACTGATAGCTTTCTCTGTAACCAACCTTCTGATCTTCGCCGGGTACGATCAGGTAGGTCATCTTTACCAGCCAGCCGGTGAACGGGAACAGCATGATTACCTGAGCGATCTTGATCAGCGTATGCGCATTTGCCACGAACCGGCCGTTGTCTGCGGAGATAGACTTGATCAGTTCCACGATCTGATCTCCTGCCACAAACAGAGCAATGTAGATAATAACCGTACCAATGATATTGAACAGCAGATGGATCAGTGCAGCTCTCTTCGCATCCTTTTTACCGGTCATAGAAGCTAACATTGCGGTAGCACAGGCACCGATATTACATCCTAAGATAATGTAAAGTGTGATCGGTAACGGCAGCAGATCCTGATTAGCGAGCAACAGTACGATACTGACCGTTACGGATGAGCTCTGAATAATCGCAGTCAGAGCAAATCCCATCAAGGTGGCTAAGAACGGATTCTTCAGAGACATCAGCAGATTTACTACCTGCGGCTCATTTTTCATGTTGGCCATTGCCTGGGACATGGTGCTCAGTCCCACGAACAGAATACCGAAGCCTACGACCACCTCCGCTACTTTACGGACTTTTTCTTTCTTCGTAAACATCATCACGACCACACCGACTAACAGAATTAACGGTGCTATCTTGGACAAATTAAATGATACCAGCTGTGAAGTAATGGTGGTACCGATATTGGCACCGAGGATGACTCCCGCTGCCTGATACAGATTCATCAGACCGGAGTTAACAAAGCTGACGACCATAACCGTACATGCGGAGGAAGACTGGATGATACCGGTGAAAATAATACCTACGATCATCCCCATGAAACGGTTCGTGGTAAAAATCTCCAGAATACGACGAAGTCTGGCTCCTGCTACCTTCTCAATGGAATCACTCATCAGTTCCATTCCGAATAAAAACAGTCCCAGACCTCCAGCCATTGTCAATATTGTTCCAAAGCTCATTTTTAATCCCTCAATCTCTCTTGATTCTCTTACGAAAAACCAAAATAATTATTTTCAAATTTAATCTAACTATAAACAATCCAAAATATATTTTACGAGATAGAATAAAAACTTGCAATGGATATTTTACTTTTCTTTTACGTTTCTTTACATTTTTTTACTCAATTTACGCGTTTCGCCCATCCGCAATATCCCGGTCCAGCTGTTTCTTAAGCTCTTCCAAGGATCCGAATCTGCGTTCCGGACGCCGGAAGCTTTTCAGTGCCACTTCAATCTCCTGACCGTAAATATCCCGGGCGAAATCATATAGATAAGATTCCACTCCCATCACTTTTTCGGAAGAAACCGTCGGCTTGGTCCCTACATTGCTGATGGCTTTGTAGACCTTCCCATTATAACGGACTACCGCATAATAGACACCGTTGGGCGGCAGGAGCTTGCCTGCGGGCGGCAGGAGATTCACCGTGGGGAATCCCAGAGTATGCCCGATATGATTGCCATGTTCCACGCATCCCACCAGAGTATAGGGCATCCCCAGCATCTTTTCTGCCTCTTCCATCCGCCCCTCTTCCACCAGCTTGCGGATGTAAGTGGAGCTGACCTCGATGCCGTCCACTTCGATCTTCTCTATGGTCCGGACGCAAAAGCCTAACTGCGGAGCCATTTTCTCTAAAAGCTCGGCATTGCCTGCACCATTTTTTCCAAAAGACAGATCTTCACCTGCCGCCACAAAACGGGTATTCATCTGCTTCGCCAGAATCTCCGTCACGAAACGCTCCGGTTCTATAGCTGCAGTCTCTTTTGTCAGCGGGAACTCGATCAGGATGTCGATACCCAGGCGTTCGAAGAGACGCCTTTTCTCCTCTCTCGTCGTCAGTTCTTTTCCATCCGACAGTCCGAACAGCACCGCCGGTGTGGGATCAAAAGTGAAAACACAGGCTGCCAGTCCGTTCTTTTTCTTATTCAGGATTTCCTCTAAAAGTCTTCTGTGCCCCAAATGCACACCGTCAAATTTGCCGATAGCTACCGCTGTATCTTTTTCCAGATAAAAGTCTGTTGTTCCTGCAATGATTTCCAAGTCTATTTCCTGCTTTCTGTGTTACTTGGGAAGATTTTCACGGGCTTGTACCATTCTTTTACCCCGTCATACGCATAAATGCCCACAAAGCTGTCATCCTCTCTGTAGACACGCACCCACTCTCCCGCAGGATAAGTAGTCTGCTCCATGGTCTGTCCCGGATAAAAAGCGTTCCCGTTATCGATCAATTTCCGCCATTTTTCCTCTACATGTACTGCATTAAAATCCGCAAAAATACGGTCCGTGGGAAGCAGTGCCTCCTCTAATCTGTCCGTATCCCGGAGTTCCTGCAGCTGTGCAAGTGTCAGGGCATCCGCAAGCCGGAATTCTCCGACCCTGGTGCGGACGAGACTCTGCATGGTGCCACCGCAGCCAAGCTTCCCGCCGATATCGGCACAGAGACTGCGGATGTAAGTTCCCTTGGAGCATTCCACACGGAACTTCACCACCGGAAGTCTTATTTCCAGGATCTCGATCGCCGGCAGATCCACATGTCTTGCCTGCCGTTCCACTTCTTTACCTGCCCTGGCAAGCTCATAAAGTTTTTTTCCGTTGACCTTCAGTGCGGAATACATAGGCGGGATCTGGTCATAACCGCCGACAAAGCTTTCGATCACTTCACGTACCTGTGCCTCATCCACCGCTACTTCCCGTTCTTCCAAAACGGTTCCCGTGGTATCCTGGGTATCTGTGATCTGACCCAGTAAAAGTTCTGCCACATATTCCTTGGTCCTGTCCGTCAACATTTCGCATGCTCTGGTAGCACTCCCCAGACATACAGGGAGCACACCGGTAGCCTGTGGATCCAGTGTACCTGTGTGCCCTATCTTTTTCTGCCGGCAGATCCCGCGAAGCTTGGCTACCACATCATGAGAGGTAAAACCTGCTTCCTTATATACATTGATGATGCCGTCCATTAATCCTGTTCTCCCCGCAATTGCTTATCGATGTGCAGTGACAAATTATTGATACAGTCATGAAAAGTCCCCTTCATGGTGCAGCCTGCGGCACGTACGTGTCCGCCGCCTCCAAAGAAGGATGCCACCTTCGCCACATCAACCTTCTCATTGGAACGCATGCTGACCTTGTACTCCAGTACACCGGTCTCATACATGAAGATCGCACAGTCGATTCCTTTAATATTGCGCAGCTGGTTTACAATGCCATCCAGATCTCCCGGTACCGCATTGTAAAAATCCATGGTTTTGCGGTCCACCATGCTCACGATGCAGCGGCCGTCCATGAAGCGTATGCTCTCCATCAGGGCTCTTCCCATGATCTGCGACTGCAGATAGGTCTTCTGATAAAAGCTCTCCTCAATGATTTTAGAAAAATCAAATCCAAAAGAGATCAGAAATGCTGCTGCCTGCAATGTCTCCGGTGTCGTATTGGAATACTGGAATACGCCGGTATCGTGGATGATGCCGGTGTACAGTGCTTCCGCAATATCTCTGTCAATAAGTTCCGCATCCATGATGTGATACAGCACCTCGCAGGCACTGCCCACCTCGGGTCGGACGAGATTTACATCACCGCAGCCGGAATTACTGATGTGATGATCGATGTTGATCTTCTTTTTCGCATTCTGGAAATATTTCTCTGCGTCTCCCAGTCTGTCTCCACTGCAGTCCAGTGCAAAATATACATCAAAAGGATCCTGCTCCGGACATTCGGTCTGAATCTCATCGTATCCCTTCAGATAGGAAAACTCTTCGGAAGGCTTCTGTAAATATACGGTAACTTCTGCTTCGGGAAGGAGTTTACGCAGGTACATCTGTAAGGACAGACATACACCCACGCAGTCTCCGTCTGGACGAATATGTCCGCTGATGCCGATCTTTTTTGCGCCATGACATTCTTCACGCAAATCCATTATTCGTCACCTTCCTCTGTCTCTTCCGTATCTTCCACAACTTCATTATCCGGCTTCTGTGCCTCATCCGCTGCAATGACTTCATCGATCTTGTGGGACATGTTGACACCATACTCAATGGACTGGTCCATCACAAAAGTGATATCCGGAGTGTTGCGCAGATTGATGGTACGCGCCAGTTCTCTGCGGATAAAGCCCTCGGCGCTCTTTAAGCCCTGCAGGGTAGACTTTCTGACTTCCTCGTCTCCCAGCACACTGATCCATGCCTTACAGCTTTTTAAATCCGGTGCCACTTCCACAGCGACCACACTGGTCCAGGGACTGATCCGGGGGTCCTTAAGGCCGCCCCGGATGATCTCTGCCAAAACGCGCTGCACTTCCCCGTTGACACGGGTATTTTTCACACTATTTTTTCTCATTCTTATTCCTTCTTACTTCAAACCTAAACCATGATATACCGGAAGCTTCGCTTCGCACCACACCGGAAGTTTCGCTTCGCACCACACTGGAAGTTTCGCTTCGTACTACACTGGAAGTTTCGCTTTGCGAAACTTCGCGCTAAAGCTTTAGAATATCTTAGGCGTGGTATTTTCACGCCTTAGATATTCTCTTTAGCGTGGTACCTCCACCATGATGTAGGCTTCTACGATATCCAGCTCCTGCATCTTGTCAAAGCCTTCGAATACGAGACCACACTCATATCCTGCCTTAACTTCCTTCACATCATCCTTGAATCTCTTCAGGGAAGCCAGGTTACCCTCGAAGATCTGCTCGCCCTCACGGGTGATACGAACTTTACAGCCTCTCTGGAAGACACCGTCTAAGACATAGGAACCGGCAATGTTACCGATCGCGGATGCCTTGAAGATCTGACGAACCTCTGCATGACCGATCACCTTCTCCTCATAGACAGGATCCAGCATACCCTTCATGGCAGCTTCGATATCTTCGATGGCCTGGTAGATAACCTTGTACAGACGTACATCCACGCCCTCTCTCTCTGCGGTTGCCTTGGCAGTCGCATCGGGACGGACATTGAATCCGATGATGATCGCATTGGACGCACTTGCCAGAGATACGTCGGACTCATTGATGGCACCTACGCCGCCGTGGATACATTTTACTACTACTTCTTCATTGGACAGCTTCATCAGGGACTGCTTTACTGCTTCTACGCTACCCTGTACATCAGCCTTGACGATCAGGTTCAGTTCCTTCAGATTACCCTCCTGGATCTGGCTGAACAGATCATCCAGAGACATTCTGCCCTTGGTCTCTTCCAGCATCTTTTCCTTATTCTGTGCCAGGTAGGTCTCTGCATAAGCTTTTGCTGTCTTATCATTATCATGTGCCAGGAATACTTCACCGGCACTGGGAACATCGGACAGACCCAGGATCTCTACGGGAGTAGAAGGTCCTGCTTCCTTGACTCTGCGTCCCTTGTCATCGATCATGGCTCTTACCTTACCATGAGCCACACCCGCGGAGATAAAGTCTCCCACATGCAGGGTACCCTTCTGTACCAGTACGGTAGCCACAGGACCGCGTCCCTTATCCAGCTCTGCCTCGATGACCAGACCTCTTGCCTTTCTCTTGGGGTTCGCCTTCAGTTCCATGATGTCTGCAGTCAGCAGGATCATGTCAAGCAGCTGGTCGATACCCTCGCCGCTTTTTGCGGATACGGGTGCAAATACGGTGCTTCCGCCCCAATCCTCGGGGATCAGCTCATACTCTGCCAGCTCCTGCTTTACACGGTCAATATTTGCAGAGGGCTTATCGATCTTGTTCACTGCTACGATGATCTCCACACCCGCTGCCTTTGCATGGTTGATCGCCTCTACGGTCTGGGGCATTACACCGTCGTCCGCTGCTACTACCAGGATGGCGATATCGGTCGCATTGGCACCACGCATACGCATGGCGGTAAATGCTTCGTGTCCGGGAGTATCTAAGAAGGTGATCTTACGGTCTCCCACATTTACAGTATAAGCACCGATGTGCTGGGTGATACCACCTGCCTCACGATCGGTTACGTTGGTCTTACGGATAGCGTCTAACAGGGAAGTCTTACCATGGTCAACGTGACCCATAACACAGATTACGGGAGGTCTCTCCACCAGATCTGCCTCGTCCTCTTCGTCTTCCTTCAACAGTTCTTCGATGACATCTACCTTGACCTCTTTTTCACAGAGAATGTCATATTCCATGGCAATGTTCTCTGCATCTTCATAGGAGATCTCCTGGTTCACGGTTACAATTTTACCTTCCAGGAACAGCTTCTTGATGATGGCTGCGGGCTGTAACTTCATCTTCTCAGCCAGTTCTTTGATGGTAATGGATTCCGGCAGCACGATCACCTTGATCTGCTCTTCCTGTACCTCTTCCTTTTTCTTTTCCGGCTTGATGAAACGTCCGGGCTTGTTCTTCAGTGCATCCTCGTCCTCGTAGATATGGTCCTTCTTGGAACGCTTGTTGTCCTTCTCCTGGCTGAAACGTCTCTTTTCATCTTCGCGCTTCTTCTCAATATCTTTACCTGCAGGTTCCGGAGCGAAGCCCTTATTCTGTCTGTTATCTCCGAATCGATTACCCGATCCGCCATTGCCTCTTTGGTCGCGGCCGTTATTGCCGTAACCGCGCTCACCGTTGCCGTTATTCCTGCGATCACCCTGGCCGCCTTCCATACCCGGACGACCCTGTCTGTTAAATCCGCCTCCCTGAGGTCTGCCATTACCCATACCTCCTCTGTTTGCGTTCTGTCCGCCCTGGCGGCTGCCCTGACCATAGCCACCCTGACGATTATCACGATTGCCATCTCTGTTATCACGATTATAACCGCCCTGACCACGATCGTTCTGACCACGATTATCACGGTTCTGTCCGTAATTATTCTGACCGTAACCACCCTGACGGTTGTCGCGGTTATTGTTCTGCGGTCTCTCCGCAGGTCTGTCCGCAGGTCTGTCCGCAGGTCTTGCCTGTGCAGCTGCGGTATTGGTATTCTGCGCTGCCTGCTCTTTTACGGGAGCCTGCGTGGCTGCAGTATTATTTACAGGCTTTTTCGCAGGCTGCTGTCCCTTATTGCCGGGTACCATTGCCACACTGGGTGTGGGTGAAGGCGGGGTCAGCGGCTTGATGGGACGTACGGGAGCCTGTGCCTGCACACGATTATTGTAAGAATTGTTCTGATAGCCGTTGTTCTGGTATCTGTTATTCTGTCCCTGGTTCGGACGCTGTCCGCCGGCATTTCTCTGTCCCTGTCCGTTCTGTCCGCCCTGACGCTGTCCGGGCATCTTGGAATTCTGCGGGTTACTTACGAAAATAATCTTTTTCTTCTTTTTCGTTTCCTCGGGAGATTTTGTTTCCTCCTGCGCCTTTTCCTCAACAGGCTTTGTATTTTCAGCCTTTGCCGGAGCTTCTTTTTCCACAGCGGGTGCTGCAGCAGCCTTCTTCTGTCCTAAGCTGTTACGTACCAGCGCTGCTGCATCCTCTTCCAACGAGCTCTGTGCTGCCTTTGCCTCAATTCCTTTTTCCTGTAAAAAATTCAATATATCCTTACTCTGTAGTTCTAATTCTTTTGCGAGTTCATGTACTTTGATTTTCGCCATGCTTTCCTCCATTCTGCCTAACCGGGCAAATTCGCTTCCAATTGCTTGATGAGTGCATCTGCCAGTCCCGCATCACACACACCTACCGAAGATCTTAAGTTCCGGCCGATTGCCCAGCCGAGCTCTTCTTTTGTGCCATATTCATATACCGGGACTTCATAATAGGAACATTTGTCGTGAAACAACTTTTTCGTATTGGCGGATGCATCTTCTGCAACGATCACCAACATGGCAGAACCTTTTTTCACAGCGTCCTCCGTCTGGAATTCACCGCTTACCAGGTTACGCCCCCTCATCGCAAGTCCCAAAAGGGAATAAATCTTATTCTGTTTCAAGCTGATCAAACTCCTTTTCCAGCATATCATAACTTTCCGGAGAAATACTCATCTTGAAAGAACGCTCTAAGCCTTTATTCTTCCGGGCTTTCTGCAGACATTCCTTCTGTCTGCATATATATGCACCGCGTCCGTTCTTTTTGCCCGTTGTATCTAAACAGATCTCTCCTTCCGGAGTCTTAAGAACACGCAGCATTTCTTTTTTGCCTTTCATTTCTCCGCAGCCTACGCACTGCCTCAGTGGAATCTTTTTTGCCATTGATTATTCCTGCTCTCCATCAAAATCGTCTTCGGTTTCATCCTCGTAATCATCCACATAATCCTCATAACGGAAGCCGGGAGCATCCTTGGCCTGTGTCTCGGATTTGATGTCGATCTTGTAACCGGTCAGCCTTGCTGCCAGTCTTGCGTTCTGACCTTCCTTACCGATTGCAAGAGACAGCTGATAATCGGGAACGACAACCTTTGCAGTCTTCTCATCGGGATCCGCAAATACTGCTACGATCTTGGCGGGAGAAAGTGCATTCTGGATCAGGTTACCGGGGTTCTCATCCCAGTTCACGATATCGATCTTCTCACCGCGCAGTTCTTCTACGATAGCATTGACACGCGCACCGTTCATACCTACGCAGGCACCGACCGCATCCACGTTCGGGTTGTTGCTCCATACGGCGATCTTGGTACGGCTGCCGGCCTCTCTGGCAATGCTCTTGATCTCTACAGTACCGTCCTTGATCTCGGTGACTTCAGACTCAAACAATCTCTTTACCAGTTCCGGATGGGTACGGCTGACATTGATACGGGGTCCCTTCGGGGTGTTCTTCACTTCTACGATGTAGACCTTGATACGCTCGGTGGGTTTGAAGACTTCGCCCTTCACCTGCTCATTCTCGGTCAGCATGGCATCTGCCTTACCCAGGTTGATGCTGATGTTTTTGCCGACATAACGCTGTACCACGCCGGTGACAACATCCTTTTCCTTCTCATAATACTGATTGTAGATCACGCTTCTCTCTTCTTCACGGATCTTCTGTAAGATCACGTTCTTGGCATTCTGGGTAGCGATACGTCCGAATTCCTTGGACTTGATCTCTACATGGAGCATGTCGCCAACCTGTGCCTTTTTGGAGATCTCCTGTGCATCCTCCAGAGCAATCTGTAAGCAGTCATCCTCTACATCGTCCTTCGTGGGTACGACTTCCTTCTCAGCATATACCAGAAAATCGCAGGTTTCTCTATTGATCTCCACATGGACATTGTCAGCCTTTCCAAAATGGTTCTTGCAGGCTGTCATCAGGGAATTCTCGATGGCTTCAAACAAGGTCTCCTTGCTGATCTCCTTCTCCTTCTCCAGAATGTCCAGTGCCTCCATTAATTCCTTATTCATCATTTCCTCCATTCCGGCTTTCGCCTTTTCTTAGTGTATGGTTTCTTCTTATTATCAAAAATCCAGTGCCAGGCGGATCAGTGCGATGTCTGCTCTGGCAAAAGTTCTCGGGGTTCCCTCTTCTGTGATCGTAACCGTATCTGCATCAAAGCTTTCCAGAATGCCGGAAAATTCCTTGCATTTGTCGATGGGTTTAAACAGTTTGATCTCCACCTCTTCGCCGATGCTCTTCTGTAAATGCTTATCCTTTTTCAGAGTTCTGCCCAGTCCCGGGCTGCTGACCTCCAGAATGTATGCATCCGGAATGAAATCCGCCTTGTCGAGAGCTTCGGATAATGCTCTGCTGACATTTTCACAATCCAGAATATTCACACCCTCCGGCTTGTCGATGTAGGCTCTCAGATAGTAGTCACTGCCTTCCTTCACATACTCCACATCGTAGATCTCCACCTGGTTTACTTCTGCGATGGGCGCAAGCAGTTCTTCGGTTCTGCTTTCGTAGTCCTCTCGTTTGGACATGTATGCCCTCCTTTACTGATATGAACTGTCGTCACAACAACAAGAAAGAGTGGCACGCGTCCACTCTTACTCTAGTAATCATCTTTAAACTATACACAGTATAGACCCTGTGTAAAAAAAAGTCAAGTCTTAATAATCGGTTTTATTCCTTACACTGTTTCTCATTTTTCTTGTTTTTTGCTATTTTTCCCGACAACAAACCCAAAGACATTCCGCACTCCGGGGCCTGCGAAAAAGATCTGCCAGCACAGCGCCATGGGGAAGTTCTGGACGGTCTTCTGCAGCCACAGGGCGATGATCTGATTGCCGGGATGCATGAAGAGACAGGTGGCGATAAAGCTCATCACCGAGCACATCAGACATACGATCATGGATGAGATTGCCAGCGTGATAAGAATGGGCTTATCCTCCGGGGATATCATGCGGAATGCCAGCTTCCGGGACAGCTTTTCTACAACAAAGTACTCCAGAATACAGGCGATAGGCCACATAATGGGGATCTCGTGGAACGCTAACAGGAATATCTCGTTGGTCATTCCTCCCTTGTCCAGTGCGATGTTGTAACAGACCATGGCGTACACCATAACGAACGCCATGATCAGGGTGAAAATAATGTTCTGTAATTTTGTTTTCGGCATAATTGGATGCCCTCCTTTTCTAAAAATGAGCGCAAAAAGACACATGTGTGTTGTTCGTTAATCAGTGAGCAGTGCACACATGTGTCGTTTCCAATTCTTACCTAAAGTCTTTATGCTGTTTTACTATTTTTGCAACGGTGAGATTTTATCACATAGATTCCGGAAAAGTCAATATGAAATAATGGATTTTTTCTTCCACTGCTTCTTCCGGCGATCCCCGGGATCTTACGTCATTTCCCTTGCCGTTCTATCTTAGATACAGATGGGAAAGGAAAAATGTTGCACGGTTTTTAAAAAAGAAAAACGCAAACGGGACTGTCCTTTCGAACAGTCCCTGAAGAGAAAAAGAGAAACCAAAATAGTTTTGGATAAAAGCTGATTAATTCTGAACGTTGAATGCGCCCATGCCGGGATATACGGCTGCCGCACCCAGCTCTTCCTCAATACGGAGTAACTGGTTGTATTTTGCCACACGCTCGGTTCTGCTGGGAGCACCGGTCTTGATCTGACAGGTGTTCAGTGCCACTGCCAGGTCGGCAATGGTGGTATCCTCGGTCTCACCGGAACGGTGGGAGGAGATAGCGGTATAGCCTGCCTTGTGTGCCATCTTGATGGCTTCCAGAGTCTCGGATACGGATCCGATCTGGTTCAGTTTGATGAGTATGGAGTTACCACAGCCCAGGGAGATTCCCTTTGCCAGTCTCTCGGTATTGGTTACGAAGAGGTCATCACCGACCAGCTGTACCTTATCACCCAGTTCTGCGGTCAGCTTTTTCCAGCCTTCCCAGTCTTCCTCATCCAGTGCATCTTCTATCGAAATGATGGGGTATTTCTCCACCAGTTTCTTCCAGTGTGCGATCAGTTCTTCAGAGGTAAATACGGTGCCTGCCTTAGGCAGCTTGTATTCGCCGACCTTGCCGGTCTTCCATTCGCTGGAAGCGGCATCCATAGCAATCTTGAAGTCCTTGCCGGGCTCGTAGCCTGCTTTCTTCACAGCCTCTAAGATTGTCTCGATAGCTTCTTCGTCAGACTTTAGTGCCGGTGCAAAACCACCCTCGTCACCTACGGAAGTAGCCAGTCCTCTGTCCTTTAAAATAGAAGCCAGGGCGTGGAATACTTCAGCGCACCATCTTAAGCATTCCTTGAAGGAAGGCGCACCTACGGGCATGATCATGAATTCCTGTACATCCAGTCCGGAAGAAAGCGCATGACAACCGCCGTTGATAATGTTCATCATGGGAACCGGAAGTCTGTTACCGGAGATACCTCCTAAAAAGCGATACAGGGGAATATCCAGGGAAATCGCTGCTGCTCTCGCGCTGGCAATGGATACTGCCAGGATCGCATTGGCTCCCAGCCTGGACTTATCCTTGGTTCCATCTGCGTCGATCATTGCCTTATCAATGGCGTAAATATCGGAAGCATCCATTCCCTGCAGGGTCTCGTTGATCACGGTGTTAATGTTCTCTACCGCCTTCTGCACACCTTTACCCAGATATCTGCTCTTGTCTCCGTCTCTTAACTCCAGTGCTTCGAATTCACCGGTGGATGCTCCGCTGGGAGCCATACCACGACCGATCGTACCATCTACCAGAGTCACCTCTGCTTCTACGGTAGGATTCCCTCTGGAATCCAGGATTTCTCTTCCGATTACTTTTTCAATCTCTAAATAGTTCATTTCGTTCTTCTCCTTTACAAAGGGCTGAAAAACTCCTCCCGGGAGATCCCCTCCCGGCAGTCCACGGATTCAGCAGCTCCGTTTCCTCTGAGGAGTTTCACATAATTCACTCATTAGTTAGTTGCACCTAACTCTTGAATTATTATATCGGGTATTCTTCGAAATAGCAATAGTTATAAATGAGAGGATTTCTCAAAGAGTCCCCAAAAGGATTTTCCATGTATATCCCTTTGTTTTTAGGTAAGATTAATTTTAGACTTTCTTTTATACATTTTTCATTTATTTCTAAAATGTCATTCCTTTAAAACTAAAATATAGTAAAATAGGCTTCATCAAATCTTAAAAGAAAACATTTAAATAGTGCTGCATCTGCGGCAGAATGAGAGGCAATATGAGGAGTTTCGGTGAGATCCTTACATCCCTGCGGGAAGAACGGGGCATCTATCAGAAGGAACTGGCTGCCATTTTAAAAGTATCCGTTGGCACCGTCTCTAATTATGAGAACAATATTCACTTCCCGGATCAGGAAGCATTACTGCAACTGGCTGATTATTTCGGAGTGACCGTTGATTATCTGTTAGGGCGTACTTCCTATCGTTATAGTCTGGATACCCTGAATGAAGAGTATGCTCCCGGCAGGACCGTGGCTGAGCTGGTAGACATCATACAGCATTTCAGTCGCCAGAACACAGCATCCTTTTTGGATTATATCGAACTCCTGCAATTACGACAAAAGGCAGAGGATTGCTCCTCTACCTCGTAGATAAAAACTGCTGTTCCCGGATGGCCGCCTGGTCGTCCGGGTAATTTTGTAAGTAGGCTTTTAACAGCACTGCCGCTTTCTGATAATCCTGCAGATATTCGTATGCTACAATCTCGTTGAAGGACAAGGTCTGCATCAGGCTGTTCCCTTCGATCTGCTTTCCTGCCTGAAATGCTTCCAGTGCCTTCTGGTAGTCCTTTTTCGCCATCTCACATAATCCCAGCTGATTATAGATCTCTGCATCCGGTCCCTGCTTGGACAGGTAATTGCTGTATACACTGGATGCATAATTATAATCTCCGGTGGCAGCATAAGCTTTCCCCAGGTAGAGATAACTGTCCACTCCACCCTTACCCTTAGCTTCTTCCAGTGCCAGATAGGCTTTCTGATAATCTCCCAGGTAATAGTAAATACGACCGCTGTCATAGGCATCCAGCTGTTTTGCCGTATCCAGTACATTTTGCAGATACTCCTGCCCGACTTCCCGATATCCGTAGTCTGCCAGGGCTTCGTAGATCTCGATCAGCCGGTCATAATTTTTCGGGTCCATAGAGATCGCCTTGTCGAAATCCGCCTTGGCACTCTCGTAATCTCCCAGTTCCAGTTCCGCCGATCCCCGCAGGAAATAGGCGTCCTTCTCCTCCGGCTTCAGTCCCAGAATGGCATCATACACCTTTTTCGCCTCCGCAGGCTGTCCGTTCTTCCGGTAGGCGGCTGCGAGATAATAGTTCATATCGTAGTCTACATTCTGCACCCAGCCGTCACTAAGCTCCAACGCCTCTGTAAAATACTGCACTGCCTGATCATATTCTGTCAGCCCCATGCTGGCAATCCCCCGACCTCTTGCAATAAGACGGCTGTTCTCTTTCTGTGCTTCCGCTTCGTCGAAGGCTGTCAATGCACCCTGATAATCCAGCGTTTCCACCAGCTGCATCCCTTCGGTGATTTTCATAGTATCATTTCCGCAGCCTGTCAGCATGCTTATCATCAGACAACAGACTCCTGCCATCACTATTTTCTTATGTGTTTTACCCATGCTTTCCTCCACGGTCTGTTTCGATCCTTACTGCTCTATTACTTTACTGCTCGTCCAGTTTGGATGTGCAATGAGGACATCTCGTAGCATCAATGGCGATCTCACTCTTACAGAACGGGCATTTCTTCGTCGTAGGTGCAGCCGGAGTTTCCTCTTTGTGGTGCAGGGTGTCTCCCAGCTTGTTGATGAATTTTACCAGGCAGAAGATCACAAATGCTGTGATCAGGAAATTGATGACCGCTGTGATAAAATTACCGTACATCAACACCGGTGCGGTGTCACCGCTTCCCAGCTTCACATATAAATTAGAAAAATCCGTGCCTCCGAAGATTGCCAGAACCGGTGTCAGAATATCCTGATTCAGAGAAGTAACGATAGCGGTAAATGCGCCGCCGACGATCACGCCGACTGCCATATCCATTACATTTCCCCTCAGAATAAACTTTTTAAATTCCTGCATGAATCCGCTTTTCTTGCTCATTTTTCTCTTCCTTCCTCTTATGTTTTGGTAATTCGCCCCGCGCTATTCGCAAAGTCGCGCTGCCGCGCTTTCCGTCACTTCGCGACTACCTTTGCTCATGAATTGGCGCCAGGCTCATGGTCGAACTGTTTTGTTCCATAATAGCATACCCCCCTTGAAACCTCAATAGGAAATGGGGTATACTCTTTTAGGAATGCAATAGAAACGAAACTGTATTTTTCCCGAAAGGATCAAGTCATGCAGCGGATCAATGAAGACATCAAAACCGGCAATTTCAAACAGATCTACCTGCTCTACGGAGAGGAACGTTATCTGAAGAACCAGTACACGACCCGTCTGCGTAAGGCGTTGTGTCAGGACGGTGACGAGATGAACACCCATTTCTATCAGGGGAAGGATTTCTCCTTGGGACAGGTCATCGATCTGGCAGAGACGCTGCCTTTTCTGGCAGAGCGCCGTGTCATGTTTTTCAAAGATACCGGGCTCTTCAAAGCCGGCGGGGAAAAGCTGGCGGAATACCTGGCAAACCCCAATGACACCACCTTTTTCGTGTTCACGGAAAGTGAAGTGGATAAGCGGAGCAAGCTCTACAAAGCCGTGCAGTCCAAGGGATATGTGGCAGAGTTCACAGTACAGGATGAAAATACATTGAAGCGCTGGATTGCCGGTATTCTGGGCAAAGAAGGGAAAAAGATCTCCGAGAGCACCGCGCAGCTGCTGCTCTCCAAGACCGGCACGGATATGGAAAATATCCAGATGGAGCTGGAGAAGCTGATCTGCTATTGTCTGGACCGGGATGTGGTCACCGCTGAGGATGTGGAAGCCGTCTGCACCACCCGTATCACCAACCACATCTTCGATATGGTCAATGCCATTGCGGAAAAGCAGCCGCAGAAAGCCTTGCAGCTCTATTACGATCTGCTGGCATTAAAGGAGCCGCCCATGCGCGTACTGTTCCTGATCGCCAGGCAGTGTAACCTGCTGCTTCAGACCAAAGAATTAAAAAGCAGAGGCCACGACAACAAGACCATTGCTTCCAAGATCGGCGTACCTCCCTTTGCTGCCGGAAAATATGTGGCACAGGCGTCCCACTTTAAAACCTCGGTCCTGAAAAATGCCGTAAAACAGTGTGTGGAGACTGAAGAAGCCGTGAAATCCGGACGGATGAACGATATGATGAGTGTGGAGATACTGATTTTGTCGGTATTGCCCTCGTGAGTCTGCGAATGCATTGAATGAGTTCTGCTTATGATATATAAAAGTCCATGGACAGTTTTCCTGTTCATGGACTTTTTGTCTGTGTTACTGTTTTACACATTTAAGTTCAAAGTAATCGTCTTCTGTAGTGAGACCTTTGATGCCTTGAACTTTTTGGGATATACATCTTTGTACCGGTAGATACTCAGGATAATTCCCACCAATGCATAGCACAATAAAATATTATTTCTGCCCGCGGATAAGAACGGCAGGAACGTCGATGTCAGGGGAACCCATCCAAAAATCCCCGCAAGATTCAGGGAAACATTCAATAAAATGATCATTCCGCAGCCGAATCCCATCACCATGCCAAGTTCATTTTTCTGTCGGGCCGAAGCTCCGAACATAAACAATACCAGTGCTGCCAGGATCGCGGCTACAAAGATTCCGGCCAGCAATCCGTAACTGTTCAGAATATAAGAAAAAATGTAATCCTGATTGAATTCCGGCAGGACTCCGACCACATTTTTTCCGCTGTTGCCCCAAAGTAAAATGTTTTCATTAAATTTCCGAAGCATAGACGTCATGTAATTGGCATCTCCGGAATGGGATAAAAAGCTCCGGATTCTTTCTTCCTGATATACTACCAGTATATGAAGTTCATACATGGCAGCCAGTAGCAGAACAGGCAAACCTGCGAAAAGCAGCCACAGGCAGGCTATCGTCTTTTTCACAGGCAGTTTAAACCAGCCTTTCCAGACAGCCACAGTAAGTTCCATCAGCATACTGACCATTATGATGACAGCTACGCCAAGGCTTGGAAGCCGTGACGTGATGAATACCGGAAGGATCAGCCACAGGGTCGCCTTGCACAGTGCGAAGGCACCACCGTCCCTGTATTTATATAAAATAGCTCCGTAAATCGGCACATAGAACATCATCAGGGAAGTAACCGCCACCTGAAGTCTTCCAAATCCGATCCAGTCACGTACTCCGTTGACATCCAGGCCACCAAAGCCTGCCAACCGCAGTCCTCCCAACACAAGGATAGCTCCCCCAATGAACCTGGAGTACTTTGCAATTACGGTATAATCCAGGAAGTAGATCACACACATGATAAGGAACCCAACAGCAACGGCTGCACCAAAGCCCTCCGCAGCATACCGGTATCTTTCCTGCATCCCTATTTCCAGATCCTTGTAACCTGGCTGGCTGAGAATGGATTGCTGTAACAGGAGGCCCAGCAAGCTTAAAATTCCTACGATCACAAGTAACCTCCATGCAATCTTAGGTCTATGGATCCTGTCCAGTGAGATCCCGACTTCCACCGGATCTCCCATGTCCGCAACCGCATTTTTCTCTGCTTCCTCATAGGTCATCCCCTCGGAAAGATTGTCTGCGATCTGGCATTCTATATGGTCTCTTATCTCCTCAGCGATATAGGGTCTGGCTTTTTTACAGCGGATCTGTGACAACAGTTTTTCCAAATATGTTTCCATCCTTATACCCCCATTGCCAGAACACTGGTCACTGCAGACTGATATTCCATCCACTCCGCTTTTTTTGTTTCCAGTAATTTTCTGCCCTCTTTCGTAATACTGTAATACTTCCTCGTCTTGCCTGCATATTCCTGCTCATATACCGTAAGCAGGCCCTTCGCTTCCAGCCCATGCAACAGCGGATACAGCGTACCTGCTTTTAACTCGAACACGTTACAGGATTTTTTCCGCAGTGTATCGATCATCTCGTATCCGTACATATCCTTCTCCGCCAGTAATCTGAGCAGAAGCATCGTCATACTTCCCGACATCAGTGATTTATCAACAGCCATTTTATATCCTCCTTATATAGATAGCCGATATATATCGTTGTCTATAATATATATCGGCTATCTATATATGTCAATATTTATTTTTCAAAGCAATCACTAATTCATCTCGACTTCATCTACGATTTTGTATTTGTTATCCGTATCTTCTTTTCTTATAATAAACAGCACATCCGTAGTCATCTCGTTCTGTCTAACAGCGTTCCCAGAATCATCAAATCATTATTTGCTGTATTTTCTACATTTTCAATGCTTTCCGATACCGTTGCATTCTCCGGCTCCCATTCACGGATCTGGCAGCTTGCAACCATCTGTGAGATAATCTTTTTGTATTTTTTATAATCCTTTTGTGACATAGAGATGGTAATGTTATAGAATCCCTGACCGGTGAAATCCCCTTTAAAAACATAGGATTCGCTTACCCCTTCACCGCTTGTTTCGATTCCATGAAGTGCCGTAAGTTCCTCATTCACTTCCATGGTCTCCAGATCATTTTCATCCCCTACATAATAGGGAGAAAAGCTATTGCAAAAATAGACGCTGCTCTCCTGGCTGTCATCCGGAAAAAGCCGGATTCCCTCGTCGGGACTGGCTTCCTCTGTCTCGGTCGCAGGCCACCCTTCCACAAGCTTTGCTGTCCATTCTACCGGTCTGTCTATGCTTAAGGTAAACCCTGCTGCCTCATTTGTGTATTCGCAGCGGATCATCTCCTGCTTTCCACAACCGGTCATTGCCCATAATGCTGCTAAAATCATCAGACCCACAATCCATTTTTTACCCATAAGCACCTCCGCCATTCTACTCTGCTGTTGTTATCTTTACACCCTGTGTAATATCTTCCGCCCAGGATTTTTCCTCCCTGCAATAGCGGAACTCCTTCGTATTCAGGTCAATTGCTCCTAATTTTTCCTGTCCCGCAATATATAAGTCATCCCCAATGCGGTAACCCTCGCAGAACGCATCTATAAGTCCCGAGGTAGGATGCCCCTCGGTCCCCATAAGTAACCTCCTAATATTCCGGTCAGAATAAATACCATAAAATAGAGTCCCGGAACACCTGCGACAAAAGCATAAAACGCTATCTGGAAGCTCCAGATGGGGATTAACAGATTGAGCGCTGCCACACAGGCAACACCAAAAGCAACATATTCCGCACCTTTTGCTTTGTCCCGTCTGGTTCCTGTCGCTATCAGGAATCCCCATGCCGTATAGAGCAGCATACGTACCACCGTCCGGACTCCGCTCATTCCATCAAAAGAAGTTTTGTAATCCTCCTTTAGTGCCACCAGGACAATCAGGATCACAACAGACAAAATAATTTTGTAGTAATTTGAAAAAATCTTCTTCATAGCTACTCCTTTCATTCTACATTCAGGAATGTATATCCCCAGTCCGGATCATCGATATATCTTGTGCCTATCTGCTGATATGCAGGTTCTCTTTCTGCATGATGTTTTTGCTCCTTAATTGTACTTGATAATGATATCATTATACAATTGAGCAATCGGAAAAGCAATTGAGCGGATAGAAACCTTCCTCTTCATTAACCATAACGAAAGATCTTGCGCTATTTGTTACAAATGCGTTGAAGATTTATACTTAAGTTTATACTTATTTGCATTTTCAGAATAGCATATTTCAAAAAACGAGACATCCCTTCCGAACCGAAAAGCAAAAACTAAGGCAAAAATGGGCGAAAACGACATTCTATTTTGCGTTTTCTTATTATATAATGATGCCAGTGGCACATGTCTGGTACGGAACAATCCGCAGGCATCAATGATATCGAATGGAGTATAACATGCGTATTCTTATTTGCGATGACGATTTACTGATCGTAGAAAAACTGCAAAAATATCTGAAAAGCTATTTCAGTCATCTGCACCTGAGCTGTCCGGAGATCGTCTGCTTTTCAGACGGGGAGTCCCTGCTTGCGGATCCGGGAGACAAGGATATCCTTTTTCTCGATATCGAGATGCCGGGGCTTGACGGAATCTATGTAGGAAACGAACTGAAAAAGAAAGATAAAGATATTATCATTTTTATTATTACTTCTTATTCCGAATATCTGGATGAAGCCATGCGGTTCCATGTATTCCGTTATCTGTCCAAGCCCATAGACAGGCAGCGTCTGTTCCGGAATCTGAAGGACGCTCTGGATCTGTATCATTCCAGACTGATGAAGGTGCCTATTGAGACCAGGCAGGGCGTACACGTTCTTCCGGTCTCTTCTATCATTATGGTGGAGGCACAGGGGAAAAAAGTGATCGTCCACACCACGACGCAGGACTTTGAAGCCATCCATACCATGCCATACTGGCTGGAGCTGCTGCCTTCCAACCGCTTTTTTCAGACGCACCGGAGTTTTATTGTCAACTATGAGCACATTACCGACTTCGACCGTATGCTGGTGCATCTGGCGAACAGTCAGTTTGACGCTTATCTGACGAAACGGAAATACAGCGCCTTTAAGAAAGCTTATCTTCTCTATTTAGAAAGTACGAGGTAAGTTATGGAAAGTATTTTTTCTATTATTTTTGCATTTCTGGTGGAAGCCATCATTCTCCTGCAATATGCCAGCCGACTATTTTCTCCGAAACGCCCCCTGTCCGACAGGCTTGTCGTGCTGAGCCTTTTGTATACCTGCCTGTGTGCCGTAGCCTTTTTTAACATCAAATGGCTGAATATGCTTTTGTATCTGTTTACTAATTTTCTGTTTCTGGTCACACAATACGATGTCAAATGGCGCGCAGCTGCCTTCCATTCCACATTGCTCGCTGCTGTCATGGGGATGTGCGAGCTGATCGTATATAGTATCATCGCCCGGACCGCTCCCCATTTTTATATGCAGATGGATTCACTTCACAATACGATTCTTTTTATCCTGTGCAGCAAGATCTCCTTTTTTGCAGTCATTTATCTGCTTACACATTTGTTCAAAAGTCTGCAGGAAACAACGGATCCCTACGATAACTCTGTTTTGCTGCTGATGATCATTCCCGTCACATCGGTATTCATCATGCTTACTTTTGTGGGAATAGGTGATCAGTATACATTGACCCCCGGGACGAACCGGATGATCTCTCTCAGTGCCTTTTTCCTGTTACTTATGAATCTGCTGGTATTTGGAATCAATCAGTACAATCGAGAAAAAAATCGGAAATATACAGAGGTGCATCTGTTACTGCAGAAGGAAACAGATTTTACGGAATATTATAAGATGCTGCTTTCGCAGAGCGAAAACCAGGCAATTCTCATTCATGATATTAAGAAGCATTTGCAATCCATTGCATCTCTGAACGAGCAGAATGCCCCGGACAAAGTCAACGCCTATATTAACGAACTGCTTCTCTCTTCGGATTTCAAAGAGTCCGCCCGCATCTGCGACAACGAACTTCTGAACGCCATTATGGCAAGGTACAGGCGGCAGTGTACTGAACAGGGAATCAGTTTTACCGCTGACATCCGCAGTGGTGTACTGCATTTTCTTCCGGACAGTGACCTTACTTCTCTTTTTTGCAATTTGCTGGATAATGCCATGGAAGCTGCTGGGAAAGTTCCCGACGCTTATATCGAAGTTAATGGCAGCAAGCGGGAAAATACACCTTTTGTTCTGATCACAGTGGTCAATTCCTGCCGCGTAAACCCTTTTAAAAATGATGTGGCAGATCCAGCCACTACCAAAGCGGATAAGCGTTCTCACGGCTTCGGGCTGAAAAGCATCCGCAAGATCTGCGAAAAATACCACGGGGATATCCAAATGTACTATAACGATGCTACTCTGACCTTCCACACGGTGATAACGCTCCGGGGATAGGTTCCCTTATTCCCACATTCCCGTCACGAAGCACATCAGTGCCGCCCAGGTATATAAGGGATAGAAAAGCGCCTGATCATCCACGCCGTCTTTTAGGATTTTCTGTGCTTCTTCTCTGGTCAACAATAAAAAGCCGTCAAAGCATTCCGTACCTACGGCACCTTCCTGGCTTACCTTCGGCATCTCCTCACGGTTCAGCGTGATCTGCACCAGTGCATTGCTCTCGTCCGTCATGCCCGGGGTGCTGAATACCAGGGGATTCACCAGACGGATGCTGTCACTTTCTTCCAGTGTAATGCCGGTCTCTTCGCAGAGTTCCCGGATTGCCGCATGAAACACCGGATTTTCCTGTGCCGTATCCTCCGGGTCCAACAGTCCTGCCGGAACGCTTAACAGGAACTGTCCTGCAGGATAGCGATACTCACGGCTCAGGCAGAGTCTCGGCTCCTGATCCTTAACGTTCAGGATTACGACACAGCTCACCGCATCCGGCAGCATCTGTTTAAATTCTTCGTCATTTTTTACTGCCGCCAGATTCTCAACGCTTCTTCTGGTGACATCAAAATAATGTTTTCCCGGCTCATATTGCAGATCAAATACCTTGATGAATCTGCTGTCATAGACGGTCTCTACCTGTTCTTTTTTTATGATCGGTCTGTTCTCCATTTTCATTTCCTCTTTCCCGTCTGCAGAGGACCTGTTCATAACGTCTCTCCGCCTTTTTCCAGTGGATCAGCTTATGCCACCCCACCACATAATCCGGTCTGCGGTTTCGGTACTGTAAATAATAGGCATGTTCCCACACATCTATCAGCAATATCGGTGTATACAATCTCAGATCCGGCACATCCTGGTTCGCTGTGGTCAGGATCATAAGGGTACCGTCCTGATCACTTACAAGCCACGCCCATCCGGAACCGAATACTCCTATGGCACTCTGCGACATCTGCTCTTTCCATTGTCTCACCGATCCGAAATCACGGATCAGTGCCTCTTCCAATGTTCCGCAGGGTTCCTGCCCCACAGGGCTTCGCATGCTGTCAAAATACAGCTGATGGTTGTATACGCCGCCTCCGTTATTGTGAATGCTTTCCCGGGCTTCCTCCTGCAAGGATGCAAGTTTATTATCCTCCGAAGTGAGCAGTTCCGTCAAGGTCATTTGCTGTAACTGAGGATAATCCGCGAGAATTGCATTCAGCTTGTCCACATAGGTCTGATAATGCTTATCATGGTGAAAATGCAGTGTCTCCTCATCCAGTACCGGAAGCAGGGCATCATATTCGTAGGGCAGGGGCTGTGCGACAAAAGGATAATGTTCTTCTAACATGAGACTCCAATCCGCCTGCGGGATACAGGCTTGCGATCATACAATATTTACCATACGCCTATTATATGCCGCACTTACGGATTTTATTTTCGGATTTACACTTTTGCAGTCAGCGTTCTTCTCTTTTTGACATAAATCAAGCAGGAGAGAAAATTTATTAAATATTCCCTCCTGCTCAATTCCATTTTTTATATTTTTACAGCTGTGCAATATCCACTAGTGTCAGTTCCTTACAATCGTTCATATGCTCCATGCTGGTCACGAGAGCATTGGCGGTGTCCATTGCAGTGATGCAGTAGATACCGGTCTCGATAGCGGTACGGCGGATCAGGAAACCGTCTCTGGTCTTGTCGCGGCCCTGGGTAGGGGTATCGATGACAAGGTCGATCTTGTGTCCCAGGATCAGATCCATCACGGTCGGGGATTCCTGAGAGATCTTGTTGACCTTTCTCGCCTTCACACCTGCTTCATTCAGAGCAGCTGCGGTACTTCTGGTAGCATAAATGGTGTATCCCAGCTTTTCGAAGCGTCTTCCGACTTCAATGGCTTCACCCTTATCCGCATCCTTTACGGTGATGATCATGTTCTTGTACTTTGGCAGTTCCACACCTGCCCCCAGGAATGCCTTGTACAGAGCCTCATTGAAGGTCTTGGCGATACCCAGACACTCACCGGTAGACTTCATCTCCGGTCCTAAGCTGATCTCGGCACCACGGATCTTCTCGAAGGAGAATACAGGCATCTTGATGGCAAAATACTCTGCCTCAGGCTGTAAGCCGGGCTCGTAGCCAAGCTCACGGATGGTCTTGCCGATGATCACTTCGGTCGCCAGATCCACGATAGGAATACCGGTTACCTTGCTGATATAAGGTACGGTACGGGAAGAGCGGGGGTTAACCTCAATGACATATACTTCCTCACCGATGGCAATGAACTGGATATTGATCAGTCCCTTGACATGCAGTGCCTTTGCCAGTCTTCTTGTGTACTCTGCGATCTTCTCTTTTACTACTTTATCAATGGTCGGAGCCGGGTATACGGAGATACTGTCTCCGGAGTGGATACCGGTCCTTTCGATATGCTCCATGATACCGGGGATCAGGATATCAGTACCGTCGCATACAGCATCGACCTCGATCTCCTTACCCTGTAAATACTTATCTACCAGAATCGGGTGATCCTGTGCGATACGATTGATGATCTCCATGAATTCTTCGATCTCTTCATCGGAGATAGCGATCTGCATGCCCTGTCCGCCCAATACATAGGAAGGACGTACCAGTACGGGATAGCCCAGTCTGTTGGCCACCGCCTTAGCTTCCTCTGCGGTGTATACGGTACCGCCGGCTGCACGGGGAATCTCGGTCTCTTCCAAAATCTTGTCGAACAGTTCTCTATCCTCAGCGGCATCTACATCCTCCGCCTTGGTGCCCAGGATGGGCACGCCCATCTTCATCAGGCTCTCGGTAAGCTTGATAGCGGTCTGTCCGCCGAACTGTACCACAGCACCATCGGGATGCTCAATATTTACGATAGATTCCACATCTTCCGGAGTCAAAGGCTCGAAATACAGCTTGTCCGCAATATCGAAGTCGGTACTTACAGTCTCCGGGTTGTTGTTGATGATAATGGTCTCATAGCCTGCCTTGGAAAATGCCCAGGTAGCATGTACGGAACAATAGTCGAACTCGATACCCTGTCCGATACGGATAGGGCCGGAACCCAGTACCAGGACTTTCTTGCGTCCGGTGGTCTCCTTGGCTTCGCACTCGCCGCCGAATACGGAGTAATAATAAGGAGTGGATGCTGCAAACTCTGCGGCACAGGTATCTACCATCTTGTAGACAGCCTTTATGCCGTTGTCGTAACGCATCTTCTTGATCTCTTCCTCGGTCTTGCCGGTCAGTCTTGCGATGACGTTATCCGGGAACTCGATTCTCTTGGCTTCCTTCAGCAGATCCACCGTCAGGGGCTGTGTCTCCAGTGCATGCTCCATCTCGGTCAGAATGGCGATCTTGTCGATGAACCACAAGTCGATCTTGGTAATATCATGAATCTGCTCGTAGCTGATGCCTTTACGGATTGCTTCCGCAATGACATAAATGCGCTGGTCATCCACAATCTTCAGACGCTCTAACAGTTCTTCTACGGACAGTGCGCTGAAATCATAGCTGCGCAGGCAGTCCACATGCTGTTCCAGGGAACGGATGGCCTTCATCAGTGCTCCCTCGAAGTTATTGCAGATACTCATAACCTCACCGGTTGCCTTCATCTGTGTGGTCAGAGTACGTTTTGCAGTGATAAATTTATCGAAAGGCAGTCTGGGGATCTTTACTACACAGTAATCCAGTGTCGGCTCGAAGCTGGCATAGGTCTTGTGGGTAATGGCATTTTTGATCTCATCCAGAGTAAAGCCCAGTGCGATCTTCGCTGCTACCTTCGCAATGGGGTAACCGGTCGCCTTACTTGCCAGTGCGGAAGAACGGCTGACACGGGGATTCACCTCGATAACACAATATTCAAAGCTGGTGGGATGCAGTGCAAACTGTACGTTACATCCACCGGTGATCTGCAGTTCGTTGATGATCTTCAGAGCGGAAGTACGTAACATCTGGTACTCCTTGTCGCTCAGGGTCTGGGAAGGAGCTACTACGATACTGTCTCCGGTATGCACACCGACGGGGTCGATGTTCTCCATGTTACATACAGTGATGCAGTTGCCTGCGCTGTCACGCATTACTTCGTACTCAATCTCTTTCCAGCCTGCGATACAACGCTCTACCAGTACCTGTCCTACACGGGACAGACGTAAACCGTTCTCCAGGATCTCTTCCAGCTCTACCTGATTGTGTGCGATACCGCCGCCGGAACCGCCCAGGGTATAAGCAGGACGCAGTACAACAGGATAGCCGATGGTGTTGGTGAATTCCACACCGTCTTCCACATTCTCAACGACCTTGGATGCTGCACAGGGTTCGCCGATACGCTCCATCAGATCCTTGAACTCCTGACGACCTTCCGCATTACGAATGGTAGCTGCGGTAGTACCTAACAGCTTTACATTGTGAGCTGCCAGGAAACCGGATTCCTCCAGCTCCATACCGAGGTTCAGTCCAGCCTGTCCTCCCAGGGTGGGGAGAATGCTGTCGGGCTTTTCCTTTATAATGATCTGCTCCAGAACCTTTACATTCAGGGGCTCAATATATACCTTATCTGCGATATCTTTATCGGTCATGATGGTCGCAGGATTGGAGTTCACCAGGATTACCTCTACTCCCTCTTCCTTCAGGGAACGGCAGGCCTGGGTACCTGCATAGTCGAATTCCGCTGCCTGTCCGATGACAATAGGACCGGAGCCGATTACCATTACACGTTTTACATTAGGATTCTTGGGCATCTTAGTTCTCTCCTCTCATCATATGAATGAACCGGTCAAACAGGTAACCGGAGTCCTGGGGTCCCGGACATGCTTCCGGATGGAACTGTACGGTGAAAATGTTTTTGCCGGTGTAGGACAGGCCCTCGTTGGTACCGTCGTTGACATTGATGAATGCGGGAACCGCTACGGACGGATCCAGCTTATCGGTATCTACCACATAGCCGTGGTTCTGAGAGGAAATATATACTCTTCCGGTCATCAGATCCTTTACCGGATGGTTGCCTCCTCTGTGTCCGTATTTCATTTTGTGGGTATCTGCGCCGGTAGCCAGAGCCATCAGCTGATGTCCCAGACAGATTGCGAAAATAGGGATCTCGGTATCGTATAACTTTTTGATCTCAGCGATCACACCGGTACACTCCTTGGGGTCTCCCGGTCCGTTACTTAACATGATACCGTCGGGATTATCATCAATGATCTCCTGCGCGGGAGTTCCTGCGGGGTATACGGTCACCTCACAGCCTCTCTCTGCCAGGGATCTGGCGATATTTCTCTTAGCTCCCAGGTCTAACAGAGCTACCTTCAGTCCCTGTCCGGACAGCTCCGTTACCAGTGCCGGCTTAGGCTCTCTGACACCTTTTTCATAAGCTTCTTTATCAAAACGTGCTGCACCGGAGAGAGGTCCGTTCTGTGCCAGCTCCGTGGTGGGCGCTACCACATATTTTTCCTTGCAGGTCACCTTTTCCACGACCTTGCCTGTGGCATACTCCTTCAGTTTCGGAAGTACTTCGTTCAGGTCATAGGCTTCGTTGGTGGTGATCATGCCGTTCATGGTACCCTTCTCACGCAGGATCTTGGTCAGCGCACGGGTATCGATCCCGGCGATGCCGGGTACGCCGTTCTCCTCTAAGTATTCCTGTATTGTGCAGTCACAGCGGAAGTTGCTGGGAATACGTGAAAGCTCTCTGACGATGAATCCATCCGGCCAGGGTCTCTCCGACTCGCAGTCATCCCTGCATATGCCATAGTTACCGATCAGGGGGTAGGTCATGCATACAGCCTGTCCTGCATAGGACGGATCCGTCAGGACCTCCAGATATCCGGCCATGGATGTGTTAAATACGATTTCACTGATGATCTCTTTGTCTGCACCGATGTGCGTTCCTTCGAACACCGTTCCATCTTCCAAAATCAAAAATGCCTTCATTCTTTCCTCACATTCTGCCGCTTTTGCGACGTTTGTATTTCCAGTGTGTTTCTCTACTGCTTAATCGATTTATTATATCATAAAAAAAATTGTGTCGCAATAGACCCTGTCTGCATAAAAACCTACAAAAAACCTCTCCGCAATCCCGATACTCCTTGGAGAATCTGACAAAGCTGTGTAAAAGCTTACAATTTCCATTGCTTTTTTCACCGGGTCTGATATAGAATAGATATGTATTTTCTATTTTTCAATTATCACAAAACGCTGTTTTCCTACAGCAGATTGGACAGGCATCTATGGATCGTATCGAAAATGCTCAAATGAACTCCCTGGGAACCCGCAAACTCTATTATGAAGATGTACATCAGACAGATTTCACCGCTGTGGTAATGGAATGTGTTCCCGACAAGGAAGAGGGATATTACAGGATCGTTCTGGACGCTTCCGCTTTTTTCCCGGAAGAGGGCGGTCAGTCCGCCGACAAAGGCACCTTAAACGGTCAGGAAGTACTGGATGTCAGCATCAAACAGGGCATCCTATATCATAAAGCAGCCTGTGAACTTCCCGCTGGCACCCGGGTCACCGGTCATGTGGACTGGAACCGCCGGTTTGATTTCATGCAGCAGCACTCCGGTGAGCATATGATCTCCGGCTTACTGCACTCCCATTTCGGACTGGAAAACGTAGGCTTCCATTTAAGCGACAGAGAAGTGACACTGGATATGAACGGAGAAGTCTCTCTGGAGCAGCTGCGTCTCATCGAGCAAGAGGCTAACGCTTATGTCTGGAAAAATCTTCCGGTCAACATCAGCTGGCCCTCCTCCGAAGAACTGTTAAGCTTAAACTACCGCAGCAAGCTGGCTCTCACGGAAAATGTACGTATCGTCGAGATCCCCGGTGTGGATCTGTGTGCCTGCTGTGCTCCGCATGTAGATACCACCGGACAGATCGGTCTCATCAAAGTTGTAAATGTGCAGAGCCACAGAGGCGGTGTCCGCATCAATATTCTCTGCGGAAACCGTGCTCTGGCAGATTATACTGAAAAACAGGATTCTGTCTGGGCAATTTCTTCTCTGCTCTCAGCGAAACAGCCGGAAGTAGCAGGTGCTGTTGCCCGCGCCAAAGAGGATGCAAGGCTGCAAAAAGAGCGCGCCAATGCCCTGCAGGCAGAGCTACTGAACGTACAGATGGACGCACTTCCCTCCCCGGAAAAAGTACGCCACGTGCTTCTCTTCGTCGGTGAACTGGATGCCATTGCTCTACGTAACGCCGTGAATACCCTGACCGGAAAATATTCCGGTTACTGTGGTATCTTTGCCGGAGATGATACAAACGGTTATCGATTTATTGTAGGCAGTGCTTCCTGTAACTGTCAGGAACTGGCAGACCGCATGCGCCGGGAACTTTCTGCAAAAGGCGGCGGATTCGCTCCCATGATCCAGGGGAATGTTGCTGCCACGGCAGATACTCTGCAGACAATGTGGGCGTCACTGTAATGACCATCCTTTCTGCCTATATACGCAGTTCGGCACATGAATTCGTATCAATATTTTCACATGGAAAACCCCCGGCATGACCATCTGTCATACTCCGGGGGTGAGTTTATATATTTTATATATTTTTCGTTTCGGAAAATCTAATTATTTCTCTTCTGTTGCTGCATTCTTCTTCAGTGCTACGCTGACTGCCTTCGCAACGCCACCACCTACTACACAGCTCATAGGCATCTCCAGTGCTCCGTTGATACCACAGAATGCTACGGCGAACATAAACAGATTAGCTCCGGTTGCATTCATGCTCTGCAGATACTCGGTATGACCGAAGCAAATCATCAGAGTAGACATGAAGAACAGGGTGTTCATAAATGCTCCCAGCAGACCGGTCACGAAGTAAGTTACGGTCTTCGTCTTGTCAATCTTCCACAGTGCCTTGAAGATCACGCCGGACAGCCATCCCATCAGAGTTCTGGTAGGGATGCATACCAGGAAAGTGAAAAACGGATTCATTGCTACCAACGCTGCTCCAAAAGGATCTCCTGCAAAACACTGGTAAAAGCTGGTAAGTCCAAATACCAGTCCCAGTACGGCTCCGCCTGCAGGTCCTAAGATCATTGCACCGATGACTACGGGAATGGTCATCAGGGAGATTGCTAACGGTCCGATGCGCAGATACCCAAGCGGGGTAAATGCCAGAATCAGCATGATCGCGATGAGTACGGCCAATTGTACCATCTCAAGTGTCTTGTTTTTTTTCATATGAAATTTCCTTTCCGCGCTTTTTGCGCCTTTGCTACTATTCCTCCATCTGGCGTCCTTTGGACTGCCGGAGGATATAATTACAAGTCATTCAAGAAAATAACATAAATGTATACAAAACACAAGTACATTTTTTAATACAATCAACGTACGGTGCGATACCACTTCAACGCCGATGTATAGGCTTCATATACTGTATTCATATCAATATTCTTTAATAGCATCAGGCGGGATACCTCCGCCCAGTTGGCTGTCTCATACTGCAGCATAAAATCGTACACCGGTGCCAGTACGCCGATGCGGTAGATCAGTGCATTGCTGATCTCGCCAGCCACATGGACCACCTTCAAAGCCTCTGCCATGGGTTTCTCGAGGATCACATCCAGCACGGAGAACAATCCCATCAGGAATAATTCATCCTTCTGCGCCTTCAGGCCAAACGCTTCCGCCAGATTCTCGGCAAATTTCGCACGAAGCAGAGATAATCTGGTGACCTCATTCGGCTTATCCGCATACAAAGCATTGGCTACTGCCGTGTTGATCCACTTTTTCAGTTCCCGCTGTCCCAGCATGGCAGCCGCATGACGGATAGACGTAATCTCCGAATTTACAGCCAGTGGCTGAACCATTTTCAGCAGATCGATCGTAAGTGCGGTATCACGGCTGATGATATCCGCCGCTGTCGTGAGTTCAAAATCCGGGCTGTTCACAATATTCAGCAGGTCAATATAGTTACCCTTCAAGGGTGCCACATCCGTCTGTCCCTTCGTAATGGGAACTCGATAGAACTTACCCTCATAGAAACGATATCCACCGGTCTCCTTCAGTCTCTCGAAGTCCTCCATGGTATCAATATTACCGGCACACAGACTGATATTCGGGAATAATTTTCCGAAATAAATCTTGGCTTTATCAATGGCTATTTTACGGTTATTCAGAAGAACATAATCCATCAGCTTCAGGACTTCTCTGTAATTTTCAAAATCACTGACCGCAAGCTTACGAATGGCAAGTTTATAGCCTTGCTGTTTCAATTCCTTCAGACGATTGACATACATTTCAATCGGCGGAATGGTATTATCGATCAAAAGTACGATTTTTTCATGAGGTGCATCGCACTGCTCCGTAATATCCGCAAAAATAGAAATATTGGTGATCGGTACAAAAATCTCTTTTCCCTGAGACAATGTATCGATTCCCATCTTTTGGATCAATTCCAATCCGGTGATCTGTGATGCTCCATCAAATTGTGCTGTCCCAAGCAGCAACGGATTCAACAGGTAATTTTCTCTCTGAGTAAAAAAGGAATAGGCACATACGGCCATATTTTCATCAAAAAGCGGTACTAATGTAAGCAGCATATTTTTACCTCCCAATTACCTATATTATACCGATTCCGACAGGACTTTACAAGTGGTACTATCAGCTCATAGATGTTGTAAATTGAGAGTTTACGAACCATGCAAAAATAGAACGGAATACCTCGGTGGGAGCTTGCTCACACAAGAGGTTATTTTGTTCTATTTTTATACCGTGCGTCCAATGGACACACTCGACAGCCGTCAATGAAATAAATGTGGAGTGCCCTTTGCGACACATTTATGAATTGAGTGCATGGCTCGTAACGTAGGGTCGCCGTAGACTGGACAAGTTCCGCCTGTGCCCATTCTTCCGCCTCAGTGTGGGCACAGGAGATAGGATCAAGCTTCTCTGTACCCTTCTTCCGCCTCAGCGTGGGCACAGGAGATAGGAACAAGCTCCTCTGTACCCTTCTTCCGCCTCAGCGTGGGCACAGGAGATAGGAACAAGCTTCTCTGTGCCCTTCTTCCACCTTCGCGTGGGCACAGGAGATAGGAACAAGCTCCTCTGTGCCCTTCTTCCGCCTTCGCGTGGGCATAGAAGATAGGAACAGGCTTCTCTGTACCCTTCTTCCGCCTCAACGTGAATAGTTTATGGGTATGAGAAGCTTGTTTTGTTGCTGATACCCACACTATGAAAAGTTTGTGGGTATCAGAAGCTTGTTTTGTTGCTGATACCCACTCTGTGGAAAGTTTATGGGTATGGGAAGCTTGTTTTGTTGCTGATACCCAAATTATGAAAAACGGAAGGTATAACAAGAAAATTATATATTCCAGAATGCCTGCTGCAGGCGTTCGTGGGGTCTACGGCAGCCCTACGTTACGAGCCATGCGCTCAATTCATAAATGTGTCGCAAAGGGCGCTCAACATTTATTGGCAATTCTCCGCAATGAGCCACGCTATTCATAAGATTGTCAGCAAAAGGCGCTGCCAATCGCATTTCTCTTCGCGGCGTTCGCCGCATCACGGCATAAGTAAAGACAGCGATTTGTGCGCTAGCGCCCAACGCTGTCTTTACTATGCCTATGCGCGGCTATGCTTTCGTAACTTTCAATTTATTTAAAGTACTGCACGCCGGACTCGAAAATCTTCATATCCTGCTCACCATAGATATTCATGGCTACCGCAACATCTCTTCTCTCGGAATGTGCCATCTTACCGAAGCATCTGCCGTCGGGAGAGGTGATACCCTCGATCGCACAGTAAGATCCGTTGATGTTGTACTCCTCATCCATGGATACGTTGCCGTTCTGGTCAGCGTACTGCGTAGCAACCTGTCCGTTTGCAAAGAGCTTGTCGATCCATTCCTTCGGTGCTACGAAACGACCCTCACCATGGGATGCGGGGTTACAGTAGGTAGCACCCAGCGTAGCGCCCTGTAACCAGGGAGACTTGTTGGATACAACCTTGGTGTATACCATCTTGGATATATGACGGTTGATGGTGTTGAAGGTCAGGGTAGGAGAATCCTCCTTCTGACCGGTGATCTCGCCGTAAGGAACCAGCCCTAGCTTGATCAGTGCCTGGAATCCGTTACAGATACCCAGTGCCAGACCGTCTCTCTCATTTAACAGCTTCATGACAGCTTCCTTCAGCTTCGCATTCTGGAATGCTGTTGCGAAGAACTTCGCACTTCCGTCAGGCTCATCACCTGCAGAGAAACCACCGGGGAACATGATGATCTGCGCCTGTGCGATAGACTTCTCGAATTCCTCTACGGATTCGCGGATATCCTCTGCGGTCAGATTGCGGAATACTCTTGTCTCCACATGAGCTCCGGCACGCTCAAATGCCTTGGTGCTGTCGTATTCGCAGTTGGTTCCGGGGAATACCGGAATAAATACAGTGGGCTTTGCAACCTTGTGTTTACATACATAGATACTGTCTGCCTTGTAGACATCGCTTGCCACTGCCTCGGTACCCTTCACTGCCTTGGTGGGGAATACCTTCTCTAACTTGGAGGTCCAGGAAGCAAGTGCCTCATCCATGGCGATCTTCGCATCACCGTATACGAATGCAGGTTCCTCGGTCACGGTACCTATGACGGTGTAATCCAGCTCCTTCTCGTCCAGTGCAGCAAATTTGTCTGCGGGAATCTCTGCCAGGATATCACCCAGTCCGTTGTCGAACAGGTCGTCTGTGGTAACCTCATCATCGATCTTCACACCCAGCTTGTTGCCGAATGCCATCTTGGATACGGCTGCTGCCACACCCTTGGAATCCAGCGCATATGCGGATACGATGGTGCCGTTCCCGGTCAGCTCGTGGATCCTGCTATATAATTCTGCCACATTCTCATACATGGGAATGTCGAAATCATCTTTGTCAATAGAGAAGCGCACCAGCTTGTTGCCGGGTGTCTTCAGTTCCGGAGTGACGATGTCACCGGATTTTGCCACATCTACTGCAAAAGATACCAGTGTGGGCGGTACATCAATATCATTGAAGGTACCGGACATACTGTCCTTACCGCCGATGGAAGGCAGACCGAAACCGATCTGTGCATCATAGGCACCGAGCAGTGCTGCGAAAGGCTGGCTCCAACGCTCGGGATCACCGGTCATTCTGCGGAAGTACTCCTGGAAGGTGAAACGGATCTTACTGAAATCACCGCCGGAAGCCACGATCTTCGCCATGGACTCTGTCACTGCATAGACAGCTCCGTGATAAGGGCTCCAGGAGGACAGGTAAGGATCGAAGCCGTAGCTCATCATGGTCACGGTATCGGTCTTGCCTTCCAGTACGGGCAGCTTGGCTACCATGGTCTGGGTCTCGGTCAGCTGATATTTTCCGCCGTAAGGCATCAGTACGCTGCCGGCACCGATGGAGGAGTCGAACATCTCCACCAGCCCCTTCTGGGAACATACATTGAGGTCGTTTAACAGTGCCACCCAGGCACCCTTCACATCTCCCTCTTCCAGCTTCTCGCCTACTGCGGGAACGGCCCATTTATCGAAATAATTCTCTTCTTCAGAAGGAATATCTACTTTTACTCTGGTCTCCTGGTGCGCACCGTTGGTATCTAAGAAAGCTCTCTTCAGATCTACGATAGGCTTGCCTCTCCAGTTCAGTACCAGTCTCGGCTCCTCGGTAACTACCGCCACGGGAACAGCCTCTAAGTTCTCTTCCTTGGCATAGTCTAAGAAAGTATCCACATCCTTAGGGTCTACGACCACTGCCATACGCTCCTGGGACTCAGAAATTGCCAGTTCCGTGCCGTCCAGTCCGGCATACTTTTTAGGTACCTTGTCCAGATCTACGGTCAGACCGTCTGCCAGCTCACCGATGGCAACGGACACACCGCCGGCACCGAAGTCATTACATTTTTTGATCAGACGGCTGACTTCCTCACGGCGGAACAGTCTCTGGATCTTACGCTCGGTAGGTGCATTACCCTTTTGTACCTCGGCACCACAGGTCTCGATGGAGGTATCGGTATGTACCTTGGAGGATCCGGTAGCACCGCCGCAGCCGTCACGTCCGGTACGTCCGCCGAGGAGGATGATGATATCACCGGGATCGGAGGTCTCACGGATGACATTTTTGCGGGGAGCAGCGCCCATAACAGCACCGATCTCCATACGCTTTGCCACGTAAGAGGGATGATAGATCTCTTTTACAAATCCGGTAGCCAGACCGATCTGGTTACCGTAAGAGGAATAACCGCTGGCTGCGCCTCTTACCAGTTTCTTCTGGGACAGCTTGCCGTGAAGTGTCTCGGATACGGGAACGGTAGGATCTGCTGCACCGGTGACACGCATCGCCTGATATACATAGCCACGACCGGACAGAGGATCACGGATAGCACCGCCCAAACAGGTGGCAGCGCCACCGAAAGGCTCGATCTCTGTAGGATGATTGTGGGTCTCGTTCTTGAAAAATACCAGCCACTCCTCGGTCTCTCTGTGGTCGCCGTAATCCATCTCCACGGGAACCACTACGGAGCAGGCATTGATCTCATCAGATTCTTCCATGTCGTCAAGTTTGCCGTCCTTTTTCAGTTTCCGCATTGCCATCAGCGCCAGATCCATCAGGCAGACGAACTTGTCCTCCCTGCCCTTAAAGATTTCTTCTCTGGTATCCAGATAGCTTTGGTAAGTGGTCTCTAAGGGAGAACGATAATAACCCTCACCGAATTCCACGTCGGTCAGCTCGGTGGAAAAAGTAGTGTGGCGACAGTGATCGGACCAATAGGTATCCAGTACACGGATCTCCGTCATGGAAGGATCTCTCTTCTCATCATCGTGGAAATAATTCTGAATATGTTTAAAATCTTTGAATGTCATGGCAAGTCCCAGAGATTCGTACAGCGCTTTCAGGCTGCTTTCATCCATATCTCTGAAACCATCAAAAATAGCAACATCAGCGGGATCATCATACACCGTGATCAGAGTATCCGGCTTCTCCATGCCGGTCTCTCTGGAATCTACAGGGTTGATACAGTAAGATTTGATCTTGGAAAATTCTTCGTCGGACACCTGTCCTTCGATCATATAAGTCACAGCGGTACGGATCACCGGTTCCTCGTCCTCTTTTAAGAACTTCACACACTGCACTGCGGAATCCGCTCTCTGATCGAACTGTCCGGGAAGGAACTCTACGGAAAATACTTTTGCATCCGCGGGAATCTCGATGGTCTCTTCATACAGATCATCTACGGGAGGCTCGGAAAATACAGTCTTGCAGGCTCTTGCAAACACCTCATCCGAAATATTCTCCACATCATAGCGGATAAACTCACGAACCTTTGCCACATCGATGCCCAGATAATTTTTCAGTTCATCATGCAGCTCTTTTGCCTTGACGGCATAAGGTTCCTTTTTCTCTACATAGATACGTCTTACGTTGCCCATGTCTCTCCTCCGAAAATTTTATATTATGCGACACTATTCAGAACCGCATTCGCAAAACCGCATCTTACGATGCTTACTTTTTGCTCATGTGGTTATCTCACCATATAAATATAATCAGATGCCCTTACAAATGCGAGCCTTTGACGAACATCTGATTATATTTACATGGTTCTGAATAGTATCATACCATTATAGCTTTTTTCCCACAATAGCAGAAAACAACAAATTTAGACCGATTTTACCTGCCTTTTTGAGCGGTTCGTCATTCGTGCAGTCTGTGGATCAGCCGATAGGCAATATCCTTCTCGCTGATCAGTGCCTCCGTATGGGCAAAAAATACGATGCCGTCGGTGGGTGCCAGAATAGTCTCCCGCACCGATCCGTCGTAAGGATCTATGATCTCTGCCATCTCATTGCCGTAGCGTACATCGTCTCCCGCATGTACCTTTCCCCGGAAAATTCCCGCCCGGTTCGTATGTACATCGCTTAAGTCCTTTTCATATAATACATGACTGATATAGCCGGAATGGCTCTCGTACCGGATCAGTCCCATCCGCTTTAAGAATCGTAAGACCGCCGCCACAGCCTGCCTTGCGCTTGCCTCATCAATCTGGCTGTTCTGGTTCGTATAAACGGAAAAAGCTGCCGTCATCTCATCCTGCCAGTTATAATTCAGGGTCTTGGTATCAATGGGCACCGGTTTTCTCACCACCACATAGGGCAGTCCGAACAGATTTGCCAGAGAAGTATTCTGGTATCCCGTCTCCATCATACGCACATGCGGTACAAACTCTCCCGGCCGGTAGAAGGACGTAAACTGGATGCCGTATACGTAATCTTTGATCTCCGTAAGCAGTGCATTGGTCAGCCGGTCAGCCGGTTCCCCATAATCATTGCCCGGAAAGCTCCGGTTAATGTCCGCTTCCTTAACGCCGAAAAAACGTCTGCTGATGTTCACGGAATAGGCATTAATGGTTGGGATCACCAGAATCTGTTTCCCGGCACTGATGCAGCCGTTATTCTCCAACTCCCGCAGTGTCTTCACCAGCTGGGAGCAGATATACATCTGCTGGATCTCATTACCTCTGGCTGCTCCCACGATGCATGCCGACTTTTCCCCCTTGCCGAACTGGAAGCCCTTTATATGCATATCTTCTCTGTAAGTCGAATGTATGGTATAAATATCTCTTTCAAACATATTTTTCTCACTCCGTCAGGATTCTCGCCAGCAGGTCTCCTTCATAGACCACCGGATATGCCCGCAGTGTAAACAGAAGTCCTCCCCGTTCGGTACGGATCTGCTGTTTTACCGTGCCCTCAAACGGGTCTACTACCTCCCCGATCAGATCTCCCTTTTTCACATAATGGTTGTGCTCGATCAACGGCAGGAACACACCGTCCACCGCGCTGCGGATAAATTCCACTTCGCCGTCACTGGATACCGCAGGCTCCTGTACTACAGGTTCCGGTCCCTCCCAGATGTCCATTTCACTCATGATGTGAAAAATTCCGTCCACGATCTGGTTGCCGAAGGATCTGTGGATATCATGCCCCTGCCCCATTTCCAGTACCAGTGTGGGAACGCCCAGCAGATTCAGGGAATGCGCCAGGGTGGACTCGTGCACCGTGGCAGTAGCATTCATCCAGATCATATCGGCGTTGGTCATTTTCGCATAGGGAAGCAGGGCCTCGGCGAAATCCTCGCTGAGTCGTACCTGTGGGATCTCACGCACGAAAATATCACTGGCATGCAGATCCATGCAGATATCCGATCCAATAATGGAATCCACCACTGCTGCAGTGATCCGCTCCATCATATCCCCCGAAGCATCTCCCGGGAACATGCGGTTCATGTCCATCTCCAGTCTCGGCACCGTGCGGCTCGCCATATCGATCCCTAACGGATTCAATGCCGGATAGATGTCCACGATCCCCTTCAGATATTCCGGATGCTCCTTTACTCTTCTCGCCGTCTCATAACAGATATACTGCCCTTCCAGTTCATCTCCGTGGATACCGGAGACCAGGCTGATCCGGCGGCACTGTTTCGTCTCCTGCTCCGGACAGATCCGGTTCCTGCGGATTGCCAGATGCCCTCCTGCCGGAAGTTCCATACTGATGATCGATTCTATCATAACTTACCTCTCTGCTTACCTTCCTTTACAGCGAAAATGCTCCAGGAAATCTTCCCTGAAGCATCATCAAACGTTGTCTGCTTATTCTTCCACGCCTAATCCACGCAACAGATACAGGATCTCTCGATCCACTGCCTCTGCTGTCACACCGATGGTCTGCGCCGAGATCTTCAGTCCTTCCAGGACAAACATGATATTTCTCGCGGTTCCTTCACAGTCCTCACACAAAAATTCACCGTTGTCCACTCCGGCTTCGATCAATTTCTCTATGATCTTCACTGCGGAATCAAACTGCTTCTTCAGAATGTTATCCCGCTTGGGCAGATCGTTTTCAAAATAAAATTCATAGGTTGCCTGTGTCAGCGTATTTTTTTTGCGGAGAAGCTCCTTTTTCTGCTCCTTTAAAAACAGAAGAAGAATATCCGCTGCGGTAGCATCCTCCGTAATGCTGTCGGAAAATACATCATCCGCCTCTTCACTTTCCATGCGCAGCACTTCCATAAAAATCTGACTTGTACTCTCAAAATACAGATAAAGACCTCCGCGGCTGATATCGCAGGCTTCCACAATATCCTTCATTGTTACTTTTTTAAAGCCCTTCTCCATAAAGACATCTCTGGCTTTTTCTACAATGTACCGCTTTTTCTGTACTGATTTTTCTCCCATGAACCTTGTCCTGCCTTTCCCCACTCAGATCTTACCGTTTGCCGGTGATTTATCCCAAAATTCTATAATTTCCTGCATCTGTCTGATGACCAGGTAGAAAATCTGCTCCGATACCGCTTCACTCCACAGATTCCCCTTGGTCCTGCCGCCTAAAACATACTTCGACAGAATGCCTCTTAAGATGTCCCATTCTTTCCAGCCGGCTTTTTGAATCATATTCCGTTCGTCCTGATGGGTACGGATCCGATGTCTGGTATATATATACGCATAATTGCGATCCATTAAAGGACTCTTCCCGGCTTCCCGCACGAAATTCAAAAGCGTTCCGTCATATACCGGGAATGACACAGAATTGACTCCGATATCCTGCCCGCTGTACAGCGAACTGGCTTTTTTGCCGGCGCTCTGTTCCAGCCACGGCAGATAGGGAAGTAACGGTCTCACCGCCTGCTTATATGATTCCAGCAATTGTTCTCTGTATTCACTGCTCTGTTCCATAACCCCAACATACCTTTCCGTACACCGTTTTCTACTGAAAACATCACTTTTTTCTTCGGTCGATATAAAAGTGACACATATGTATTTTTATTTTATCACATTTCTATCAAAAGTACAGTAGAAAATTGTTGGTATTATGGTGTATAATTGATTATCATAAAGTTTCCGAATGAAGAAGAGGTACTGGAATGGCTGGAATTATATTGGAGAAGGGTAAAACTATATATAGCTATGGGCAGCCAATGACGGCACTGCATCTGATCACAAACGGCAGGGTGGATGTCTCCTATCCGGGCGGTTCTTATCCGCTGGGCAAGGGAGATGTCATCGGCATCTGTGAGATCTGCTCCGAGATCCATCTGCTCAGTTATGTAACTACGGAGGATACCACGATCCTGACTTATCCTCTGACCAGTCTGGATTCCCTGAATGATATTCTGCAGAAGCATCCGGATGTTGCCAGGCTTTTTTTATTGTCCTGTTTTCGACAGATCAATATTTTATTGAACCGCAGTTCGATCTCTGAGTTAAACTGCAGCGAACTCTACCGCACCCTGATCGATGATATCTCCACCTATAAATCCCTGTGTGACCGCTATCGCATACCGGCACGTTCTCTGGAGCATTTTGATGAACTGAATGCTTTTCTGGGAGACGATTCACCGGATATCTGGCTGAATGGGTATTACATGGGTTTAAACCATATCCTGGCCTCCGACAATTACCGCATCATGGTTCAGGAAGTGGATCTTCCCATCGGCATGCTCCGCAAGGGAAGTCTGGATTTCCGGCGCACCTATCAGAGTCTGGAGGAGCAGTTCCACTATCTGCAGCAGATCGGTGGATTTTACTTCCGGGAATCCGGCAATGACCTTTTTGATTTTTACACCTCGCTGTATTACAAGCTCGGGCAGGATAACGAAGACAGTAAAGCAGTGTACGATCGTATTCAGCGGATGCTGTCCAAGGCCGGAGATCTCTTTTTCATAGATCAGAATCTGTTCACCTCCAGAGCCCAGAGTTTCCAGAGCAGTCTGAGCCTTATGGGATCGGCAGACTCCGCGGATTCCGGTTCTTCAGATGATTCCGAGATTCTCGGCAGGCTGGCAGGTTCTCTGAATACGATTTTGGAATATGCCGGTCCCGATCTGGATACTGTGGCCAGTTTCCGTCAACATGTGCATGCTTACAAGCTGCTCTCCGACCGCAGTTCGCAGGACCAGGAGGTCACACTGCTTCGCCGGCAGCTGACCGAGGAATTCTATCTGCTGTATTCTCTTCTGTTCACACAAACACTGGAGCAGCCGGATATTCCCATGCCGGTACGGATGTTTTTATATTTCGGCTATGTGGATGAAGAGTTGGCAGGTCTGAAAAATGCTGTGATCCTGTATCGTCTGGCGGAAGCCATGACCGATCACAGTACCGCCGGCGTCTACACATTTTACGACTGGCTGATGGCGATCTTCCGCGGACAGAAGTCTCCCAGCCGGAACGAATTCGATCAGGATTATTCCGACTATATCCATAAGCAGAAAGTGGGCGGCAACATTACCGATGCTGAGCTGAGAGCCCTGGAGAGCAACGCCATGGCAAAGGTCAATTACGAGCTTAAAAATATGTTCCCGCAGGTCAACAAGATCACCTTCGGACGGATCACTACCTTCTGTCCGCTGTTCTGCGCAGACGATGTACTGAAAGATCTGGAAAGCTCCTATGTTACTGTATCCCGTGTGTCACAGATCCTCGAAGAGATCCGTCTGGTGGATTACACTGCTTTCTACCGGGAAAGTCTGGACATGGCGCATTTGGATGTCATGGGCAAGGAAACGATACATTTAGAATATCTGCCGGATATCATCCTCATGCCGAATGTCGGCATCCGCGGAGTCATGTGGCAGGAAATTGAAGGTAAACGCCGGAACAGTCCGGGACGTATGGTATTCTCCATTTTCCACATGGAGGATCTGAAGACTACTTTCACCCACCTCACCGGAGAATTCCGCTGGGAGCTGTGCAAGAGAGTCCAGGGCAACCGTTGGAACGATGTCTCCGTAAGTTCCCTGACCAGCGAATATTTCGATTATATTCAGTTCTATCGCAAGAATCATGATCTGAGCACTGAAGCTAAGGAAAAAGTGAAATCCAGCTTACAGCGTGCCAAGAACAGCTTCAAAGAAATGTTCGTAAGAGATTATATGATCTGGGTATTGTTCGAAGGTGCCGGATCCCCGAGGCTGAACAAGGTGGCCCGTCAGATCATGTTCACCTATTGCCCGTTCCCGGAGGATATCTGCAATACACTTGCACAGAATCCGCTGTATAGCGAGCTTTTAGACCGTCGTAAGATCAAGGTGGCACAGGGACTGCATCATCTGGATGTGTTGACCCGTAAGCTGCAAAATGGCAACATCCCGGTTCCCGAGACCGTGGAGCAGGAGCGCTATTATATCAGCGGCAGTAAAAAATCTTAATTCCGACAGCAAAAAGGATCCGGCATCTCGCATGTCGAATCCTTTTTCTATGTGCTGTATTTTATGTTCTCACATTACCATTATGCATCAGCCAGCTGTCTGCCCAGTTCCCTGCATGCATTCAATCCGTCCTCATCCGGAGTTTCATGGCAGATCAGTCCTTCGCCGTTTAACACCGTTGCTCCCGCTGCTTCCATGCGGGTGGTCCAGTCTCTCATCCACTCACCGTCTCCCCATCCGTAAGAACCGAACAGCGCAATCTTTTTCCCGGAAGCAAAGCCTTCTACATCGCATACAAAGGGTTCCATCTCCGCTTCTTCCAGCACCTCCGCGCCCATGGCCGGACATCCCAGAGCAAATTTGGGTGCCGCCTTCAGTGCTTCTATATCCGCTCCTGTCACGAATACTACTTCCGCTTCTTTTCCAGCCTCCCGGATTCCCTCTCCGATGGCTTCCGCCATTGCCTGGGTATTGCCGCCCTGTGTCCAAAATACTACATAAATCTTATCCATTTCATTTTCCTCCGTTTTCCGCACTTTTTGTTCCTTTTATGCTGCTGTACTTCCGCAGATTTCTATGATCTCCGTCATTTTTAATCCATAATGCAGCAGCTGAATCAAATTTTCCTTTGCATATTCATATTTTTCAAAAAGCCGCAGTTTCCTCTCTTTATCCGCATATACCTTCCAGTACCCGGTACAGAGGCAATTTTTCCCACGGTGTCTGATGAATCCTTCCACATCCTCCGGTGGATACCCCAAAAGTAACCCCAGCTCATGGGGAAAATCATTTTTGGTTTCTGCATAAGCCTCATACTTTTCGCACAAGACCGGCAGAATATCTTCCAGCAGACAGGAAGGATACCCTTCCTCTGTCAGCAGCTTCTGTACCTGCATCATTCGCAGATATTTCTCCAGCCGTTCCTTTTGATACAGCAGTATGACTGTTTTTTCTTCCGTTTCCAATAACGGATACATGGAAATAAAACTTCCTGAGATGATCTTCTCTACCAGACAAAAGCCGTCCGATGAAATCGTCAGCAGATTGGATATTTTAAGTCCTGTAATAAGCGGTGCGCACTGCAATGCCAGCTGCAATTCCACATCGTCTGTTTTCATTCCGCACAGGATCTCCCATGTTTCCTGACTCAAAAATTGCTCACCTCCTGTATATTGTTTTGGTTAGTTGCTCCTAACTCATATAAATAATAAATAAAAAAGCAGCTCCTGTCAAGGAAACTGCCTGATAGAAATTCTCAAAAATTCTCTACGGTAACATCCACCCGGAAGCTTCCTTCACCGGGCTGTACATCGATCTGTCCGTGATTGCGTTCCACCAGATCATGCAGAATCTCGAGTCCATAGCCTTTTCTCCCCGGCCTTCCGGGAAGCTTTTTTGCTCTGCTGTTCTCCACGCAGATATGCAGATAGTCCCCTTTTACTGCCGCCTTTACGGACAGAAACGCTTCTTCTCTCTCCGTCATTTCCGCTGCTGCCACAGCATTTCTAGTTAGGTTTGACAGTATACTGCAGATTGCCACCGGATCCAGCTTCAGCTTTTGGGGAATCTCCAGATCATATTGAAAGGCGATCCTTTTCTCCCGGCAGGCCTTCTCGGTCTCCCCCATGATGGCATTGAATACAGGGTCACCGCAATAGAGGTATTCCGTCGTAGCCGCCACCGTATCGGTCAATGTCTCCAGCATTTTTTCCGCCTTCTCATATTCCCCCTGATGCAACAGCTCCTGCAGCACCATCTGCTGGTTGCGCATGTCATGCCGGATCTTGGCGAATTCTTCCCGCCTGTTTTCAATCTCATGATAGTGATTCTCGGCAATTTCCCAGGTACTCTGTACCTCGCTGAGACGAAGTTTCAACTCCTGCAGCTGTTGCTGGCGAAGCAGGGTATACAACAGCATACCGTCTGCAACGGAGCCCAGTATGGCCGCTGCCAGTATCCACCCGGTATACAGCGTCATATTCCGGAATACCTGCTCATTGATCGCAGTGATCATAAGCAGCTGGCTGACAGGAAATACACTGAACACAATAATAATACTGACGTCAAAGGATTCTTTTTCGACAATTTTCTTCCATACGACCAGAAAAATCAGAAAAAATATGGCTGTCACTGTCAATACTACCGATAACAATAATACCATCGTCGGTGTATAGTAAGACAATTGTGGCTTTTGCTCCATATACTTGTTCAAAATACCGATACTGAGCATTTCCGCAAGCATTGCTATCAGATATTCGCATAGCATAAACAGCACTTTCTTTCCTAAAGTTCCTTTCAGAAATATAGCCGTATATGCTACAGTGAAAATACCGACCGCTATCATAGCACCATAGCGGACCGGTGCATAATCATTAAACAAAAACTTCAATGCAGCTGCCGGCAGCTGTACTGCCATCAGTCCCAGGATGATGCCTGCCTGTCCGGCATTTTCCCTGCGCGGCTTGAACGCATACCCTACCACCATGCAGTCCAGCCACAGATACGCGATCCACAACAGGATACACATTATATAGCATATCATAGCATTGCCCTCATATAACGAAAATATTTATCTCTGGAAGCACTGTATCTGGTCTTGCTGACAGGAAGCACGGTCCCGTCCTGCAGTGTAACCTCCTTCATCTCAATCCTGCGGATATACTGCATATTCACCAAAAAGCTTTTATGTACCCGCAGAAAATCCTTGTGCAGCTTTTTCTCATAGACATCCAGCTTTTCATATAAAGAGACTTCTCCGGAAATTGTATGTATCAACAGCTGATGCGCATTGCTCTCTATATACCGGATCTGACTGTTAGCAATTTTCTCCGTGATCCCTCCATGCTGCAGGATCAGTGCCTCGCTGCTGAATATTTTTTCTCTGACTTTGTCCAAAAGCTTTTCCAGATGTTCCTTCCGGACCGGTTTTACCAGGAAACCGCACAGATTGACCTTCTCCCAGAAGATTTTCTCAGAAAATTTGTCATTATATGCCGTCACAAAAATAAACCAGGTCTGTGGACTGCGTGCGTTATATTGCGCCGCATACGCTATCCCATCCTGCTCATTGCCCTCCCATTCGATATCCATCAGCACGAGATCATAACCCATGCCGTTTTCCAATGCCTCAGAGAGCTGAGACAGATCCTGGTAGTATTCTGTTCTGCTGATTCCCGGATATCCTGCAAGCAACCGCTTCATACTATCCAGGCAGCCTTTGTCATCATCACATACCGCTATTTTCATCCGGTTCTCCTAACGATCATATGCGGGCTTACTGTCTTCTGCGGTTCAATCCGCTCTTCCTATAATATTCTGCCTTGTCCTGATACATACGCCGCTCCGGTTCTGTCAGAAGATGATCAAATCCGACTTCCCCCAGCGTATTCACTGCGGCTCCGACAGCCATGGTGACATGCTCCCGGTCCAGTTCTGCCCGCAGTTCCTCTACTTCACGGTACAGCTCTTCCTCCGCCATGCCTCTGCGCAGAGCTACGAATTCATCTCCGCCGATGCGGAACAGGTCGAATTCCTTCAAGGTTCCCCGCAGGCAGTCACAGGCTCTGAGGATCAATTGATCTCCTTTCGAATGTCCTTCTTCATCATTGACACGCTTCAGACCGGTAACATCGCAATACACCACACCAATCTTCGTCTGAGGCAGAATCCCCGACACATATTTTTCCATGGCATAACGGTTCCCAAATCCGGTCAACGGATCCGTATAGCTCATGATCTCCAGCCTTCTCACGAGATTACGGCGTCTTATGGAAGATACAATAAAATGTCCCATGATCTGCAGGATCTCCGATGCAAAATCGATATATTTTGCCGGAGGGTTATCCACTCCATAGAAACCGATCACTTTTTCATCATCATATAATGGTACGACTACTAATGAATGAATATTCTGTCTCGACAGTACTTCATACATTTCGGGATCTGTATCCCGGATCTCTCTCAGGTTCTCTGTCACAATATTCTGATACCCCGCGAACTTCTGATACCACTGGTCACAAACCTCCGGAGGCAGATCCTGCAGATTATCCTTTTCCGGTGTCACGCCTTTCGCTGCCCACTCATATGTATTATCATCATGACCATGATCATTTTTTTCAAAAATATAGGTACGGTCTGCCTCCATTGTTTTCCCAAGAAGCTCCAGCAATACCTCCAAAGTCTGATTCGGAGTTTCCTGTCTGAGTGCAACACGGATTGCCTGATTCATTGCTGCTTCCATTTTATGGTAATCCATAGAGGTTTCCCTGTCCCCGGAATGCCCACAGTCAATAGCGATCTCCATGCGCAGCATTCTGCCATCGTCTTCCACCAGGGTATCCTTGATACGGAAATCCGTTTTTACTACCGGATTGTAATATTCCCATTCCTTAAAATAGCCGGGTCTGAGCTGCTCATTATTGCAGATACTGCAGGGAGCGGAATTCCCCTGTAACACCTCATAGCACTTTAACCCGACAATCTCTTCCTTACTCTGAAAGCCATAGCTCTTCAAAGCTTTTTGATTCATATATACTAATTGATTCGTCTCCGGATCCGATACATACACATACTCATCCAGATGTTCAAAAAATTCCCATATTTTTCCCATGTCTAACCTCTTTCATCCCCTCATACCTAATAATTTAGTATACACTTTCAAACGCTTTGCGGCAAGCATTTTCTCTCAAAAATGCCTGTAGCAGGCGCACATCGTCCGTGACAATTCCATCCGCTCCGCTATTCACGATCTGCCGCATGGCACCGGAGGTGTTGGCTGTCCAGCCATATACGGATTTTCCTTCGTAATGGATGGCTTCCACCATGTCTGTTGTAAGATTTTTCCCTTCGATGCTATAGCTGTCCGCATAATCCAGATCATAGTCATCCTCTCCCAGATCATGGGCAATATATACCGTGGAGATGTCCGGCTCCAGTTCCTTTACTCTCTGCAGGATTCCCCTATTCATGGATCCTATGATGCATTCGTCCACCATATCATACTCCTGAAGCAGCGCAAGGACATTCTCCTCCAGTTCCTGCTCCTGCCCGGTGTATTTTAATTCGATCATTAATGTGATCCGGTCCTCGGCACAGGCAAGCATCTCTTCCAGTGTCGGGATCTGTTCTCCTCTGTATGCTGCAGAAAATGTACTTCCCACTTCCAGTGTAGAAAGCACGTCTGCCTCTGTATCCCACACACAGACATCCTCGCCCGCAGTACGCTTGAAATTGCTGTCATGCATCACGATCAGTGTCCCGTCGGATAACTGCTGTACATCGATCTCGGCGATGGGGGCTCCGTCCCGGATGGCCTGCTTTAGTGCTGCGAGCGTATTCTCCGGGGCTACCTTAGCCCCTGCCCGGTGAGCCACCACGATCATGGGAGTGTCTTTACCGGCTGCCAACACCTGCGGCAGCACACCATAGGTCAGAAAATAAACGAACAGAAGCATTACAATTGCTGTTTTCCGGATTGTTTTCATCATTTTGCCCTCCCACGATAGTTTATGATCAATTTTATTGTAACAATTGAGCATAAACTCCATGCGAGGATTTTGTTAATTTTTTGTAAACAACACTATCACCTCATGCGCAAACAGCGGAAATGCTGCCAGTACACTTAACAGAAGCCACTCCTGTCCCGACAGATGCGAGGTACCGAAAGCCCGGATGAGAAATGGGATCTCCGTCACGGCAAACTGCAGGATGAAACCGATGATACATGCTGCCACCATCAGCAGATTATCCCGGGGGCTCATGGCAAATACGGACTTCTGTACATCACGCATGCCGATGGCATGATACAGCTGGCACATTCCCAGCACAGTAAATGCATAGGTCTGCGATTTCGCCAGTATCTGTTCCCTGGACATCAGTTCCCTGAGGCGTTCTACCCAGGTAAACGGATTGCCCACAAGCTCCCCTTCCGCCGCCAGGATCCCGCAGGGAAGCACCAGAAATGCCGCCAGTCCGATCACGGTGATCAATGCTCCATAGAACAACGTACATGCTATTCCTCCTCTGGCAAACAGGCTCTCCGATGCTTTTCTGGGCGGGCAGCGCATCAGGCTTTTGCTGTCATTTTTATCCACTCCCAACGCCAGTGCCGGAAGGGAATCCGTGATCAGATTGATCCAAAGGATATGGCTGGATTTTAATGGAGATGCCAGCCCCATTGCCACCGCCACAAACATGGTCATCAGTTCTCCCAGGTTGGACGATAGCAGAAAAATCACCGATTTCCGGATATTCTCATAGACACCTCTGCCTTCCTCGATGGCTTTTTCAATGGTGGCAAAATTATCATCCGCAAGGATCATATCCGCTGCCTGTTTGGCGACATCCACTCCGGTTCCCATAGCGACACCAATGTCCGCCGCTTTTAAGGAGGGGGCATCATTGACCCCGTCACCGGTCATCGCCACGATCTCCCCATTTAGCTGTAGCCCTTTCACGATCCGCACCTTCTGTGCAGGCGTGACTCTTGCATAGACTCTTAAGTCCTTAATTCTCTTTAAAAAAGAAGTGTCATCCAGCCGTTCCAGTTCTCTGCCCGTAATACACTGGCTGCGGTGTCCCGCGATTCCCAGCTGTCTGGCAATGGCATAGGCAGTATCCACATGATCTCCCGTGATCATCACCGTGGTCACCCCCGCATGACGAAAGATCTCCACGGCTTCCCCAGCCTCCGGTCTGGCGGGATCCCGCATTCCCACGATACCAAGAAACGTCATTCCCTCTTCCCCACCTCTGCAGTCTTCACTCTGTGCCGCTGCCAGTGTCCGAAGAGAGAGGGAATTCATCCGTTCCACAGCCTCACCTATCCGCTTCCGCTGCGCGGAGGTCATGGGAATGCTCCTTCCTTCCTGTAAAATATGGGTACAGTGCTGCAGGATCACATCCGGAGCCCCTTTGGTATAGGCAATCCCTTTCCCGGATCTGCCACCGGGAAGCCTATGACAGGTCGTCATCATTTTCCGCTCGGAATCAAAGGGAATCTCATCAAAGCGGGGATACTGCCGCTCCAGCCGCTCTCTCTGCAGACCGTATTTCGCCCCAAAGTCTAAAAGTGCCAGCTCCGTGGGATCTCCGATGCGCTGCTCTCCCCGCAGCGAAGCATCATTACACAAAAGCATCCCTCTCAACAGCTCCGGCAGAATGCGGTGTTCCCCTCTGCCACCTGTCCCCGTGACATCCTCCATCACGTCGTACCACCAGCATTTCTCCACAGTGAGTCGATTCTGGGTAAGTGTTCCTGTCTTATCCGAACAGACCACACTGACCGCTCCCAGTGTCTCCACCGAAGGAAGTCTTCGAATGATGGTGTGCACTTTGACCATTCTGGTCACTGACAGAGCCAGGCAGATCGTGACTACTGCCGGCAGCCCTTCCGGTACTGCGGCAACCGCAAGTGAGATCGCTACCAGAAGCATCTCCGGAATATTTCTATGTTGAAATACCGCCAGCAAAAACAGTCCGGCGCACAACCCCAGAGAGAGAATACTCAATAGCTTCCCCAGATCTCCCAGCCGCTTCTGTAATGGTGTCATCTCATCTTCCGTATCCGTGATCATGGAAGCGATCCTGCCGATCTCCGTATCCATGCCGGTGGCCACCACCAGACCTTCCCCATGACCGTTCGTCACCACTGTGGACATATAGACCATATTGACCCGTTCGGTTAACGGGATCTCTTGCCTGCAGTCTACCAGGAACAGGGCATCTTTCTCCACCGGGACGGATTCTCCGGTGAGCGCGGATTCTTCCACCTGGAGGTTCGCACTTCTGGTCAGTCTGATATCCGCCGGAACCCGTGCCCCTGCCTCCAGTTCCACCAGATCTCCCGTCACCAGTTCCGCCGCTGGGATCTCTCTTCGGATGCCGTCGCGGATCACGATCGTCCGGGGAGTGGTAAGTTTTCTTAACGCTTCCAGTGCTTTTCGAGCTTTTCCCTCCTGGAGCATTCCCACTAGCGCATTTACCAGGACCACCGTACCGATGATCAGGGCATCGCTGACTTCTCCCAGGAGAATGGATACCACCGCTGCAATCAATAATATGTAGATCAGCGGATCCTTCAACTGCTCCAGAAAAAGCTGTATCTTTGTCTTTTTCCGCGCAGCTCTCATCTCGTTCCTGCCATTTTGCCGTAAACGACGAAAGGCCTCACCTTCGGTAAGACCTTTCACTGTGTCACTATTTAGTTTACTTATGGTTTCCTGTATATTCTGCTTCTCGAACACGGCTGCTCTCCAATGCTTGTTTCTATGCATTGTATGCGGAAATGTCCGGCTTGATGATAACCGTCACCGATTATTTCTCGCTTCTTAACTGGAAAGCATCTGTCAGTTCGTTCATGTTGGTCGCTTGGGCAGACAGTTCTTCACTGGTAGCGGAAGTCTCCTCTGCGGTAGCGGAGTTGTTCTGTACCACCGTAGATATCTGCTCGATGCCCTGTTCGATCTGGACCATGGCATCTGCCTGTGCATTGGATTCTTCCATGGCTTTCTTGGACTCGTTCGCCAGATCCTCAATACCTTCCACCACTTTCTGCAAAGCTTCCGCCGTTTTATCCGTGATCTGATTTCCTTTTTCAATCTCCTGCAACGAGGTTTCGATCAGTTCCCTGGTATGTACCGCGGACTGTGCACTGTCATCCGCAAGCTTCCGGATCTGTTCAGCCACCACGGCGAAACCTCTTCCGGCTTCCCCCGCTCTGGCAGCTTCAATTGCTGCATTCAGGGACAACAGATTCGTCTGGGATGCGATATCCTCGATCTCACCGATAATATCACTGATCTGCTTGGAAGTCTCATTGATCCGCTGCATGGCATCGGTCAGTCCCTTCATCTCTTCTCCACTGGTTCTGGCCTGTTGCTGATATTCCATTGCCTTCTCATAAGATGCTCCGAGAGCCTTGGCATTTTTCTCCACGATCTCAGTGACGTTCGTAATGGTCGCCTGCAGTTCCTCCACGGAACCGGCCTGGTCTGTAGCACCCTCTGCCAGTCCCTGTGCGGCATCCGCCATCTGACCCGCGCCGGCAGACACCTGGCTTACCGCATTTTTGATCTCACCCAGTGTCTCACTGAGCTTATGATTCAGCTTGCGGATAGACTCCAGTAATCCGCTGAAATCTCCTATGTAGGCTTCCCTGCAATTACTTACGATCGCAAAATTGCCCTCAGACATTTCTCCCAACAGATAGTCCGTATCACCGATTACCTGCTGCAAATTATCGGAAAGACTGGCGGTCGCCTCCGCAAGTATCTGCAGCTCATCGCCGGTCTCTACCTTCGGTGCCGGAGTATGCAGATCACCCTGTGCTAACAGCTGTATTCTGTCTGTGCACTGTGCCACCGGCTCCCCGATACGCTGTCCGATCTGTTTTGCCTTGTAAATGCTGTATGCCACTGCGATCACACCGATCGCAGCACCTATGATAATGCCTATCACAACGGAACCCAGGAAATCCGTAACCGGTGCATCTACAGCCACCATCCAGCCGTCAGTACCATCAATCGGGGCATACGCCTGTAATGTATAAGCACCTTTTCTGAAATAGGTTCCGTATCCTGTCTCACCCTTAAGCATCTGTTGCTCTATTTTAGCGATTCCCTTCAGTGAGCTGTCTGTCTGTGACAATTCAATATTATTTTTCTGCTCCTGGGCAATGGCGGAATCACTATGTGCGATCGTAGTTCCCGTAGATCCCAGCAGGTAACATCCGGAATGCTCACTGATAGAAATGGCTGCGCATATATCATTTAAGAACTCCGGATCCGGTACTACGAATACCACGCCGATGATCTCACCGTCTTTATCTCCGTCTTCATAGACGGGTGCAGATATGATCACGCTGAGTTTTCCATCTGTCTTGGAGATCACGGGATCCGATACCACCACTTCTCCCTGCATGGACCGTTTAAAATACTCACGATCATTATAATCCGTTCCGTCAGCGGCACAGATACCATTACTTCCGATCAGCTTCCCCCTGACCATTCCATGAGCTTCCACGCGCTGATTAATATACTCCTGCTTCTGTGCCGGTGTAAATACAGCCGCCGAAAGCTGATAGCTACATCCTAACTCAGATACGATCGTCTCCGATACCGTTAATTCCTGACGGATCCGGTCCGCTGACAGCTTTGCGATCTCCTGCATATCAGCCTTCAGTCTGCTCAGGGTACCTGACAGATTCATGATCATAGACACAATGACCAATGATACGATCGATAGCAATACCAGCCGCCGGATTGCCTTCTGAAGCCGCTCTCGGATCGTGGTCTTCCCATCGGTCTGACGTTTTTGTCCCTTCCGTGTAGTTTTTGCACTCATAATGTACCTCTTTTCTCCGGCGAGATGTCTCTCCAGCTTCTCAGGCCGGTATTTTTCTACAATGTTGCTAACACTACTGCTGTATCACCATTATAACATTTTCCGAACCTTTTTACTACCTTATAGTGCAAAGAAAGAGTTAATATTTCGAAAAATATCAACTCTTTCCCTGTTTTGTCTGTTTATTTATATTTTTTCTGTCCCATTGGGCAGAAACTTTTTTGATCAATAACCAAATTCTTGTGCAAAATACAGTTTTCCACCTGTCTCATAGACAGCAATGCTGCAGGTCGTAAAATCGCCTGCCAGGATATTCGCTGCATGGGTGGGAGAAGCCATCCAGGCATCTACCACGCTCTGTGCGGAATCATATCCCTTCGCCAGGTTCTCACCCCACATCAGTTCACTGTTCACGGTATACCAGTCTCTGCCGTTCGGTCTGGTATGAGAGAATTTGGAAGCAGCTTCCTGTGCTCTTACCATAGCGCAGGACTCCAGTCCGTTGCTCCAGGTAAGCTCCGCAAGTCCATTCTCTGCTCTCTTCGCATTCACCAGTGCCAGTGCATCGGTTGCCATGGTGCGAAGTTCATTTGCACGTGCAATCTCTGCTTCGCTCATGCCGGCTCTCTGTACAGATCCTGCCAGTGCCACCGCCTCTTCATCGAACCATACGGTTCCGTCACTGTCCGCCGGATCACGACTGACAGAGGACAGATCTGCATTCCTGCCGCAGCCTGCCAGGCTAAGCATCATGATTACTGTCAGAATCAGACTCATCCATCTTTTTTTCATTTGTTTACCCTCTTTCATGAATTTATGGTAACTATATGTCATTACTGTTCTTATTGCTTCTTCTTAAGGATAAGCCATGCTCCCAGACCTGTCAAGGACAAGGCAAAACCAAGATTCCATGCATCGGAAGCGTCGCCGGTCTGCGGCCGTCTCGATGCTCCGAGGACTGCTCTGTCTGCCAAAGGTGTCGGATCATCCTCGATCGTCACCATTCTGCGGCGTCTCGCACCAAGTACTTGCGGTGTCTCGGATGTTACAGGATCCGCAGGGGTACCGGGATCGTCAGGGGTGCCGGGATCATCCGGGGTTGGCGTCGTATCCGGAGCGCCCGGAGTCGGAGTAGGTGTCGGGTTGTTGTCAGGAGTTGTCGACGGTGTTGCCGTAGGTGTTGCCGTAGGTGTTGCCGTAGGCGTTGCCGTAGGTGTTG